>OLPZ01000298.1_pt1 | contig 40107 bp, 45 predicted proteins | sample 1672711 | NCBI WGS metagenome assembly OLPZ01 (sample SAMEA3136716, study PRJEB25190) | human gut metagenome
TTAGCTTATAATATGGCATATTGCCTAGAACGATTTAACTAGCACCACGCGTATTCCTTTTGAATATAATTACTTATATATTCCTGGTAATTTTGAAAGTAAAAAAACATCTGAGACTCCATTAAAACAATATTGTCAGCATTTATACAACTCTCAAATTATTGAAACGCAGAATGTAAAGCTAGCTAGTCCATCCAAGAAGAGTCAATTTTATCTTCAAGCCCCAGCTAATAAAAAGGTTGTTAAACGGACCTCTACTTTTGACTGTGACGATACAAAATTTCTCCTTATTTCAGAAATCATAGCCAAATGGGCTACAATATTTAATCCTAGTCAAAAAATTCAAAAGGAAGTGAATGCATTTGTTGAATAACATGCAAGAGCCGTTATACAAACAAGTAGAAGAGATAATTTTACGCAAAATTTCTAATCATGAATATCTTCCAGGAGCAAAATTACCTGGGACAAGACAATTAGCAGAAAAATATGGGATTAATAGATTGACTGTTAATAAAGCAATCAATAACCTAGCACAAGCAGGTGTCTTATCTAAAAAGCCTTCAAGTGGTACTTACGTAAATAAGCAAATTAAGAGTGAATCAAATGCTATTAATCTTAATTTTTCCAACTCAGGTTTGATGTCTATTATAAAAAAACAAGGTGCCATACTAGATACTAAAGTTGTAAATAAAGATATCTTTCATGGAATTCCTTATTTCGCACATAAACTCAATTTAACTGAAAAAGAAGATATTTTTGGAATTCATAGATTAAGATTAATCCGAAACACACCAGTAGCGCTTGAGTATAACTACGTCCCTTTAAAGTTTTTTTCAGATATTAATCAAATAAATTTTAATAGAATTGGACTCTATGATTACATGATTTCCAAAAAACATAAAGTAGAGCACAATAATACCCGTTTAATTACCGTGCATGCTGAAAAAAAAGAAGCTGATCTCATGCTGGTAAAAGAAGGCACCACTCTTTTCAAAATCCAGTATATAAATAGTGATGCAAATTATAATATAGTTGAGTACACAGAAAGTTATTTGTTACCCCAAGAGGTTAATCAGAATTTTAAGGTTCATTACAGTAATATATCTAATTAAAAAGAGAAAACCAAAACGGTTTTCTCTTTTTAATAAATATAATTTTTTATTATCCACTTGGTCAATTGGTATTACAAATCAACAGAAATATCCATACCACTAAGGTAAATATTGTGTTTTCTTATTTTGTACAAGTGATACTTAGCATTATCCTCCATTAATCAAAATTTATCAGTTATTATTATACGTTTTAGCAGTTAAAAAGCGAAAGCAAAAGTTTGATATTTCTTGGGAAATAATTTAGCAGTTTTGATAATTATTTTGTTATTACTTGCACAATGTTTCACAGGAAACTATTTCCCAGGAAATATTTTCCCATACAAAAAAGCGGGACAAACGTCTCGCTTTTTCAGGTTACTCAACCAAATTAGTGTTGTGAAGCACCTGAAACCGTATCAGGAGCAGGATCCTCTTCTGGTTCTGATTCTTCATGTTGAGATGCACCTGTTGCAGCGTCAGCTTCTAAGCCGTACTTTTCTGCAAAGTAACTGAATGGCTTCAAGTCTTCAGCTTGATACTTCTTGACAAAGGCTGGGTCGTCAAGTGAGTTCAATTCAGTTGAGTAAGGCATTTCGTGAGTGTACTTGACGTCGATCAACATTGGACCGTCCATCTTCTTGAATTCGTCGACAGCATCTTCGAATTCCTTCTTGGTGCGAACCGTTACACCCTTAACATTCATACCTTCAGCAACCTTTGCCCAGTCGTTATCAGGGATAATAACACCAGATAATGGTTGGTGAGATTCATCTTCTTGTTCTGCTTGAATGTAACCTAGTGTTTCGTTAGTAAATACAATATTCAAAACATGCATGTTGTAACGAGCCATTGTGAGGAGTTCTTGGTTCATCATAGCAAAACCACCGTCACCAGCTAATTGCCATACTTCACGGTCTGGGTAAACAGTTGCTGCAGTAAGAGCAGCTGGAGCACCATAACCCATAGTTGCGTGCAAGCCTGAAGTAGTCCACTTTTGATCATCATGCAAGTTCAAAAGACGGCATGAGTCAACGTTAACGTTACCAACATCAATAGCAAAGATGGCGTTGTCATCAGCCTTCTTGTTGATAACATCCCAGATTGGTTCAGGACGTACAGGCATTTCATCTGAGTTCTTAAAGCTTGCTTGCCATGCATCCCAGTTCTCACGGTCTGCAATAGCAGCCTTGTAAAGTGGTGATTCGCTACGTTCCTCACCAGCGTCAATAATTGCTCTCAAAGCCTTCTTAGCATCTGCAAGCATTGAGACATCAGTTGAGTGACGCTTACCAAACTTAGCTGAATCAACATCAATTTGAATAACCTTAGCATCCTTAGGGAACCATAAAACTGAGAATGGTGAGTTGTTACCTACCCAAACAACTAAGTCAGTTGCGCTTTGGACTTCTTGAGCAGCCTTAGGTCCGATACGGCCGATAGTACCCATGTATGCTGGGAATTTGTCTTCTACTACACCCTTGCCCAAGTATGATGACATAATAGGGGTCTTGAACTTTTCAGCAAATTCCTTAACTTCTTCACCAGCATCCTTTGCACCTAAACCAATGTACATGGTTGGGTTCTTAGCTTCTTTCAAAAGCTTAACAGCTTCTTCAACTGAAGCCTTAGTTGGTGCTGGATAATTGTCTGCTGGATGAGCATCCTTGTTTACACGGAAGTTGTCATCAATCTTTTGCCAACCGTAGTCCTTAGGAATAATGATAACTGCAGGACCCTTTCTTGCGTAGGCTTGACGGATAGCTTCATCAGTTAAAATTGGAATTTGTTCAGCGGTCTTAGCTTGGCGGCACCAAACACTAGCGTTCAAGAACCACTTGTCTTCATCAAAAGCTTGGAAGAAGTCAATATCTTGACGGCTAGTTGGAACGTTAGCAACAATTGCTACCATTGGAGTCTTGTCAAACTTAGCATCATACAAACCATTGAATAAGTGGGCAGCACCAGGACCAGCTGAACCGAAACATACACCCAACTTACCAGTTAACTTATATTCTGCAGAAGCAGCTAAAGCACCAGCTTCTTCGTGACGTACTTCAATAAATTTCATCTTATCTCTAAAGTCATAGATAGCGTTCATACTTGAGTCGAATGAACCACCTGGGAAACCGTAGATATGATCAATTCCCCAATCGTAAATAACTTTAAGCATTGCATCAGAACCATTAATTTTTGTCATATAAGTGCATCTCCTTAACTTTTGTTCTTTCATAATGTATTAAAACACTTTTTTTCACATTTGCAAACCGATAAAATCACCGTTATTACGCAAATGAAAACGCTTTTGTAATAATAATCACTTCACAAGCTTTACCAAATTCAATATCTCAAAAAGCTGAATGGTAGCGTTTTATATTGTGATTTGATGAACATTATTATACTAAATTTCACTTATTTTATGTATATTCATTGTTACTTATAGTAAAAATTTAAGAAAAAATTTTTTACAATTTATTTCATAGCTATCCAATTTAGAAAAACGTTATTTTATAATTTTGCGCATAAAAATAACGTAGAATACTATTCCTACGCTATTTTTGTGCTATTCTACTTTTTCACTCTAGAGTAACGCCCATTTTGAATGTAAACACTCAAGATTGCCAAGTCAGCTGGGTTAACTCCTGAAATTCGTTCTGCTTGAGCTAAAGTTTCAGGACGAATTTTTTCAAATTTTTGCCGTGCCTCAGTAGCTAAACCTTCGATTTGGTCATAATCAATATCTGCTGGGATTTTTTTGGCTTCTTGTCTCTTTAAGCGAGCAATTCTAGTTTCTTCTTTCTTGATATAGCCAGCATACTTGATACCAATCTCAACTTGTTCTTTAACGTAACGATCGCCTGGAACTTTTTCACCAGTTAACCGTTCAATATCAGCAATAGTAACATTAGGGCGACGCAAGAAAACATCGGCCTTAACACCGGCCTTCATCGGTTCCTGACCAATACTTTGCAAAAATTCCTGCACTTCATCAGTTAAATGAACCGTAATTTCATGCAGTCTCGTCTTTGCATCTTCAATCGCATGCTTCTTTTCTTCAAATCGTGCGAAGCGTTCGTCAGAAATTAAGCCCAGATCATGACCATATTCAGTCAAACGCAAGTCTGCGTTATCATTGCGTAAAATCAAACGATATTCTGCTCTACTAGTAAGTAGACGATATGGTTCATTCGTCCCTTTGGTTACCAAGTCATCGATTAACACGCCAATGTAAGCATCGTTACGGCCTAAGGTAAATCCTGGCTTATCTTGAGCAGATAATGCCGCATTAATTCCTGCAATTAAACCTTGACCAGCTGCTTCTTCATAACCTGATGTTCCATTCATCTGGCCTGCAGTAAATAAATGCTTTACGTTTTTGGTTTCCAAAGTATGCTTCAATTGCCATGGTTCAACCACATCGTATTCAATTGCATATCCTGGTCGCATCATTTCCGCATGTTCTAATCCCGCAACAGAATGAATCATCTTTAATTGAATTTCTTCTGGCATTGAAGTTGAAAAGTCGCCTACATAAACTTCCTTGGTAGTCTTTCCTTCTGGTTCAAGGAAAATTTGGTGGCGATCCTTATCTGCAAAGCGGACAACTTTGTCTTCAATTGAAGGACAATAACGTGGGCCTACACCCTTGATAATTCCAGAGAACATCGGTGCACGGTCAAGATTGTTTCTAATAATCGTGTGTGTGGTTGGATTAGTATAAGTCATCCAACAAGAAATTTGTTTTTGTAAATAATCTTCATCACGACTTTCATATGAAAAGTGCCGTGGGGTTTTATCACCAGGTTCTTCCTCAGTTTTAGAATAGTCAATTGTATTGCCGTTAACACGTGGAGGAGTACCGGTTTTAAAACGACGCAACTTAAAACCTAACTTTTCTAGATTTTCCGACAGCTTAATTGAAGGAGTAGTGTTATTTGGACCTGAAGAATAAGTCAATTCCCCAATAATAATTTTACCGCGAGCCGCTGTACCTGTAGTCAAAACAACGCTTTTAGCATGATACTTCGCACCAGTATTGGTAATCACACCTTTGCAGACGCCATCTTCAACTACCAATTCATCCACGATAGCCTGACGCAAGGTCAAGTTGGGCGTATTTTCGATCGTATCCTTCATGTGTTCATGATATTGCCACTTATCAGCTTGAGCACGTAGTGCACGCACAGCTGGACCCTTACCCGTATTTAACATCCGCATTTGGATATAGGTAGCATCAATGTTCTTTCCCATTTGACCACCTAAAGCATCAATCTCACGGACAACTGTCCCTTTAGCTGGTCCACCAACAGATGGATTACATGGCATAAAGGCCACCATATCCAAACCAATCGTAACCAGCAAAGTTTTTTGTCCCATGTGGGCACTTGCCAACGCAGCTTCACATCCAGCATGCCCAGCACCGACAACGATTACATCATATTCATTTGAATCATATGTTTTAACCATTTTCATCCTACTTTCCTAAACAGAATTGACTAAATAATTGCGTGATTAATTCATCTGGGGCACTTTCACCAGTGATTTCACCTAAAGTATCCCAAGCACCAGTAAAATCAATTTGTGCAATATCAACAGGGACACCATCTTCAACTGCTTGAATTACATCTTCCAATTCTTTCTTAGCCTTATGCAATAAGGAAGCTTGGCGTTGATTGGTTACCATAATTTGATCATTAGAATTTTCAATCCCAGCAAAAAATAGCTTATTAATCAATTCTTCAAGCGCATCTAAGTTTTGTTCTTTCAAAATCGAAGTTGAAATAACATCACTACCCGTTAGTTTCTCCATCTCAGTAGTTGTTATTTTTTGACCTAAATCCGACTTATTTAAGATCACGATTCGCTTCTTGTCCTTTGTTGCTTCAATTAAGGCTTGATCTTCAGCTGTTAATGCTTGACTAGCATCGATTAACAACAAGACCAGATCTGCCCGCTCCAAGGCCTTTTTTGATCTTTCTACACCAATTTTTTCCACCTTATCTTCAGTGTGGTGGATTCCAGCAGTATCAATTAGCTCTAGCGGTACTCCTTTTACAGACACATATTCTTCTAGCGTATCACGCGTTGTTCCAGCCACATCGGTCACAATCGCTTTGTCGCTTTGAGTCAGATAATTCAATAAAGAAGACTTTCCCACATTAGGACAACCAACAATTGCAGTAGCCAAACCATTGCGCAAGATTTTTCCTTCTTGTGCTGTCTTCAATAAGCGATTAATTTTATCAATTACTGATCTAGATGTGTCTGCCATCTGTTTTGCGGTAACAGTATCTGCATCATACTCTGGATAATCGATATTAACCTCAACGTTAGCCAAAGTATTCAGAATTTCCTGCCGCATTGCCTGAATCTTGTGTAACAATCCACCAGCTAATTGACCAACAGCCACTTGTCGTGCCTTATCCGTCTTGGCCCGAACGATATCCATCACACTCTCAGCTTGAGTTAAGTCAATTCGTCCGTTCACAAAAGCACGTTTAGTAAATTCACCAGGATCAGCCATTCGCGCACCGTGACTCAGCAACAATTGCAAAATATGATTAGTTACAACGATTCCGCCATGGCAATTGATTTCTACAATATCTTCACGTGTAAAGGTCTTGGGCGCACGCAGCACTGTCACCATTGCTTCATCAATCGTTTTCCCAGTATCCGGATCGATAATATGACCATAGTGAATAGTATGTGTCGGCACCTTGCTTAGATCTTCGCCTTTAAAAACCTTATCAGCAATCTTAATTGCATCCTCACCAGACATTCTTACGATTGAAATTCCGCCTTCACCGATGGGGGTTGAAATTGCTGCAATAGTATCGAACTCTGTCAAAGTTTGAGCCATAATTCTTCCCTTTTCTCAATAAAAAAAGCGCATTATACCACCACGAATAACCATGATGGATAAAGCACTTTGACTACTTTATCTAAAAATCATTTTAGACTAATATTCTTTTATTTCTTTTTGCGTCCTAAACGCTTGTAAGCCCTTCTTAGTTTACGTTTGCGTTCACGCTCAGCCTCAGCCTTTGCTTCTTGCTCTCTTCTATATTTAATAGGATTTTGCAAGATAAAGGTTTGAAGCGCCTGGAACAAGTTGGAAATTACCCAGTAAAGTGTAATAGCTGACTGGAAGTTTAAGGCCATCACACCAACCATGATAGACATTCCGTACATCATTACTTTGGTCATTCCATTTTGCGATGATTTTGGCGTCGATAATTGACTAATATACGTCGATAAGAACGTAAAGATCATTGCTAAAATAGGCATGATGTAATATGGATCGGGCTTGCTTAAATCCATCCATAAGAAGCGCCCAGTTTGTAACTGCGGTGTACGTAAAATCGCACCATACAGTGCATACATAACTGGCAACTGGATCAGGACAGGCAAACATCCAGTATAAGGATTTACGCCTGCTTCTTTATAAAGCTTGTTAGTTTCTTGTTGTAATAATGTTCTTGATTCAGTGTCACGTCCTGGATATTTCTTACGCAACTCATTAATTTGTGGTTGAATGCTTTGCATCTTAGTAGTACTTCGAATTGAAATAGCATTCAAAGGTACTAAGATGACACGAACAATGACGGTGAAGACAATAATTGCCCAGCCATAACTGTTCCCCATTAACTTAGCTAGCCACAAAATAAAAGCTGACATGTAATAAACGATCCAACGGTCCCACCAATTACCACTTGTATGTGAGATTGGCGTTGCTTGACCATTTGCTCCCGTAGTAGCACATCCTGTCAATACAACAGCAAGTATTGCTACTGCTAAGACTGCAAGAAGACGTTTGACATTTCTCTTGGTCAGAATGTCCTTCAATCTATTTTTCCTCAACTTTATCTGGCATTTCTTCAATAATATGAGCTAACGATAATGCGTGAAGCAAGTTTTTACGCACCTGAGCCATATTAAAATCGCGAGCATAAGGTCGCGTAATGATTAAAAAATCAACATGCGGATTAATCTGCAATTTTTCTTCATCAATCACGGCCCGAATATAACGCTTGAGTCGATTACGTGCGACTGCGGTATGACCAACCTTTTTGCCCACAGAAATTCCTACTCGAAAGTGTTTATTTTCTGTTTTTTCTACCTTATAAATGACAAAAGCTCGGTTAGCGACTGAGTCGCCAGATTCGAAAACTTGCTGGAAATCTTTTTCAGATTTTACTCGATAAGACTTTCTCAAAACGTTTCATTCCACTCTAGTAGACTAAAAAAACCACTGGGATTCAGTGGTTTAAGCAGATAAGACTTTTCTACCTTTTGCACGGCGTCTTGCTAAAACCTTACGGCCATTTGATGTGCTCATACGCTTCATAAAACCGTGAACACGTGAACGGTGACGCTTCTTAGGTTGGTAAGTTCTCTTAGTTGTCATATTAAACTGCACCTCCATAAATTTTTGTGCCAATTGCACAATTTCTTATTAAGGATAGCACGAAAAGCCATAAAAACCAAGTATTTTAAGAAAAAAAGACTTTTAAATCCCGTGAATATTTTCTAAAAATTCATTGTTTTTCATGTGGATAAAAAATAAAATATTTTTCTTACGTATAATTTCCACAAGATAATTCCCAACGTTTTCCACAACTCACATGGTGTTAAAAACTTAATTCACACCATGTGGATAACGCATATGGTATTTTACCTCAAGTATTGATAGAATAATATCCATAATTCACAGCTGTACTGTGCATAAATTAACAGTTTTGCTCTTATCATGTCAAAATGTGCATATCACTTTAATAGTTATCAACAGGCTGTGTACTTTGTTGATTTCTTTTCCACCTGTGGAAAAACAGTTAAGTAAATGGTAAAATAAATTTGCTTTTTACTAACTGGGGGAATGTACATTGTTCGACATTAATAAATTTTGGGAACACTTTAATGACGAGATGCGTGCTCGTTTCAACGAAGTTGCCTACAATGCATGGTTCAAAAATACTAAACCTATTTCATATAATGGAAAAACACATGAATTAAAAATTTTAGTTCAAAATCCTGTTTCTAAAGGTTACTGGGAAAAGAATCTATCTTCTCAATTGATTCAATCTGCCTACGGTTATGCCGACATCGAGATCTTACCTGTATTTAAAATATCTGAAGATGCGGATATTACAGAAAGGATCGTAACACCTGCGCCAAAGCGTGAAGCGCAAGTTCAACAGCCTAATTTGCCAGAAAAAGAATTCACTAAAGACTTGAAGTTAAACGAAAAATACACTTTTGATAACTTCGTTCAAGGTGAGGGAAACAAGTTGGCCGCCGGTGCTGCACTTGCTGTAGCCGACAGTCCTGGTAGTTTTTACAATCCTTTATTTATTTTTGGTGGCGTTGGTTTAGGTAAAACACACCTGATGCAAGCTGTTGGGCATCAAATGCTAGCAGAGCGACCTAACGCAAAAGTTGTCTATATACAGAGTGAAACTTTTGTTAATGACTTCATTAATTCCATCAAAAATAAAACGCAGGACAAATTCCGCGAAAAATACAGAACTTGTGACCTGCTTTTAGTTGATGATATTCAATTTTTTGCCAAAAAAGAGGGGATTCAAGAGGAATTCTTCCATACTTTTGAGACACTTTATAACGATCAAAAACAGATCGTAATGACTAGCGATCGGTTGCCTACAGAAATCCCAGATCTATCAGAGCGTTTAGTTTCTCGATTTACATGGGGCTTGCAAGTCGAAATTACGCCTCCCGATTTGGAAACCAGAATCGCTATTTTGCGACGCAAAGCTGAAACAGAAGGTTTGACTATCGATGATGGTACGCTTAACTATATTGCATCTCAAGTTGATACTAACATTAGAGAACTTGAAGGGGCTTTAGTTAAAGTTCAAGCTTATGCCACAATTGAAAAAGCAGATATTGACGTTAACCTTGCGCGTGAAGCATTAGTTGACCTCAAATTAGTTCAAAAAAATCGTGGATTACAAATCTCTAAAATACAGGAGGTTGTCGCAAACTATTTCCAAACTTCAACTGCTGAATTAAAGGGTAAAAAGCGTGTACGGCAGATTGTAGTTCCTCGGCAAATAGCAATGTATCTTTCTCGTGAATTAACAGATGCCAGTTTGCCAAAAATTGGTCAAGAATTTGGGGGAAAAGATCATACCACTGTCATGCATGCTTATGATAAAATCGACAAGCAGATGAAACTTGATTCTGATATCAAAACTGCTGTCTTTGACCTAAAGCAAATTTTGGAGCACTAAAAGTTATCCACTGTGGAAAAATAAACAAGTTTTACACAAGTTTTTAACCGTAACAAGTCCGTTATTTTAGGCTTCTTATGAGTTTTCAACAGAACTCACAGGCCCTACTACTACTAATTAATTATATAATTACTAATAAAGAGAAATCACACAGCTATTCTTGGGAGGAAAAACATGAAGTTTACAATTAATCGCAATCTGTTTATCGAAAACCTCAATAATGTAATGCGGGCCATCTCATCAAGAGCTACTATTCCAATTCTTAGTGGAATTAAGTTAGACTTAACAGAAGATGAACTTACGCTAACCGGTAGTGATACAGATATTTCAATTGAAATTCAAATTCCAGTCAATGATGATTTAAATGTGGAATCTACAGGTTCTATTGTTTTACCAGCTAGATTCTTTAGTGAGATCGTAAAAAAATTGCCTGGTAAAGACTTCTCATTTGAAGTAAAAGAAAGTTTTCAAACTCAGATCATATCTGAAAATAGTGAATTTACAATTAATGGTTTAGATGCTAATAACTATCCACGTTTACCAGAAATTCCAGATGCTGCTTCATTCACTATTTCTGGTAAAACTTTCCGTGAAATCATTAATGAAACGCAATTTGCTACTTCCAATGATCAAACACGAGCAATTTTAACTGGGGTACGTTTCTTCTTTAGTCCAGATAAAATTAAAGCTGTCGCAACTGATTCCCACCGTTTATCTCAAAGAACAATTGCTTTAGAAAACGGACCTCAAGCTGAAACTGATTTGATTATTCCTGGTAAAAGTTTGCAGGAATTAGCTAGAATCATTGGTGAAGCTGATCCAGAAGTTAAAGTTTGCCCAGGTGATAACCAAGCTTTATTTGTAATTGGCAACTTGTCCTTCTATTCACGTCTTTTGGACGGAAATTATCCAGACACTGATCGCTTGATTCCGACTGAAAAGACCACTAGTGTTGAATTTGACATTTCCGAATTATCTAGTGCCCTTGAACGTGCCAGTTTGTTAACTCATGCTGGCCGTAACAACGTGGTTACTTTGACTTTAGATATAGAAAATCAATCAGCTAAGTTATCAGGTAAATCTGCGGAAATTGGTAATGTTGAAGAAGATGTTAGCTTCAGAAATCTTGAAGGAAACAATTTAGAGATTTCCTTCAACCCTGACTATATGCGTGATGCGTTAAGAGCTTCAGTAACAGATTCTGTAATTATGAGTTTTACTAAGCCACTTCGTCCATTTATCATTAATCCAGATAAAGAAGACATTGAATTTGTGCAATTAATTACGCCAGTTAGAACATATTAATCAAGTACACAATATTTAGGTCATAAAAAGTCGTCAAATAAGGCGACTTTTTATTTTGCTTTTAAACGAAAACGCAAAATATTGGCGTATATTTATTTTTTTACCGTGCTAGTGTGATTAGGTTATTTTGAAAAAAAGCTCTGAAAAGGCTTATAAGAGCGATTTAGTTTGTTATTTGGGTTGAAAACTAATATAATTATATAGGTATAAAGCGTATTGAAGGTGAGCATTATTAAGTATTTTAAAGTTGACGGCGATCATATTACTTTGGGGCAATTCCTGAAGGAAGAGAGCATTATTTCATCAGGTGGACAAGCTAAATGGTACTTAAAAGATAATCCAGTAACTTTAAATGGTGAACTTGAAGATCGAAGAGGCAAAAAGATGCATGTTGGTGATCATGTAGTGGTTAATGGCCAAGAATATGAGTTTCGGTAGGGAAGTCAATGTATCTTGATCATTTTACTGTACAGAATTTTCGTAATTTAAAAAAGCTTGACGTAAATTTTGATTCAAACGTCAATATTTTTATTGGCAAAAATGCTCAGGGCAAGACCAATTTGCTAGAGGCAATCTATTTTTTAGCATTAACACGTTCACATAGGACCAATAATGATAAAGATTTAATTGGTTTCGGCGGTGAGTTTACCAATTTACTTGGGCATGTACATAAAAGCCAGGTGGAGCTTGATTTACGTGTTTTGATCACCCAAAAAGGTAAAAAAGTATGGATTAATCGAGTTGAGCAGGCGAAGTTGTCTAAATACGTAGGTCAGCTGAATGCGATTTTATTTTCACCGGAAGATCTCGAGTTGATCAAGGGTGCACCAGCACTGCGGCGGAGATTTATGGATCAAGAATTTGGTCAAATAAATGCAGAGTATTTATACTTCGCAAGTAAGTATCGGCAAGTTTTAATTCAAAAGAATAATTATCTGAAGCAGCTAGCTAAAGGTAAGGCAAAGGATCAGGTCTTTTTAGATGTACTTTCAGATCAACTAGCTGGTATCGCCGCTGAAGTTGTCTTTCGACGATTTAAATTTCTTAAGTATCTTAGTCACTATGCTAGCGATGCTTATGCACATATTAGTTTAGGCAGTGAGCAGCTTTCAATTGCTTATCATCCATCAGTGGCTGACATCCAAGCTGATGACAGTACAGAAGAAATTTATCAAAAGATTTTAGCAAGTTATACACGAAATAAGGCAAGTGAAATTCGCAAGGGGACAACTACTTCTGGGCCGCACCGTGATGATATTGAATTTAAACTTGATGGTCAAAATGCACATCTTTATGCTTCGCAAGGGCAGCAGCGTTCAATTGCACTTAGCGTCAAGCTGGCGGAAATTCAATTGGTGCATCAACTAACAGATGAGTATCCTTTACTCTTGCTGGATGATGTAATGAGCGAGTTAGATCATGGTCGACAAAGTGCGCTACTTAATTATATTCATGGGAAAACGCAAACCTTTATTACTACGACTGACTTAGAGGGGATTTCCTGGGAAATAATTAAAAAGCCGCGTGTGTATCACATTCAATCAGGCAAAATTAGTTTGGAGAAGGAGAATTAAATGGCTGATAATTCAAAAGAAAATCTTGAAAAGGTCAAAAAATATGAAAAAGAGGCTGACAAGTATAATGCCAGTCAAATTCAGGTTCTTGGCGGTCTAGAAGCTGTACGTAAGCGGCCAGGTATGTATATCGGTTCGACTAGTTCTCAGGGATTGCACCACTTAGTGTGGGAAATTATTGATAACAGTATTGATGAACGACTTGCTGGTTTTGCGACCAAGATTGAAGTTACGATTAACGAAGATGGTAGTGTCACCGTTCAAGATGATGGACGTGGGATTCCTGTAGATATTCAAGAAAAAACAGGTCGTCCTGCATTAGAGACTGTATTTACTGTACTTCACGCCGGTGGTAAATTCGGCGGTGGTGGATATAAGGTTTCTGGTGGTTTGCACGGAGTTGGGGCTTCAGTAGTTAACGCTCTGTCCACTAAACTTGATGTTACCGTAATGCGTGATGGCAAAAAGTACTTTATCGATTTCGATCATGGCCGTGTTAAGGATGAGATGAAACAAATTGGCACGGTTCCACTTGATGAACATGGGACGATTGTCCACTTCTATCCAGATCCAGATATTTTCACAGAAACTATTGTTTTTGATGACAAGATCTTGAAGAACAGAATCCGTGAATTGGCCTTTTTGAACAAGGGATTAACTTTAACCTTTACTGACAAGCGTAAAGACACTGCCGAAACAGATGTGTATAAGTTTGAAGGTGGGATTAAGGAATACGTTGCCTTTTTGAACAAGGGACAAGAAGTATTATTTGATGATCCAATTTATGTTGAAAGCACCTATAATGGCATTGATGTTGAAGTGGCTTTGCAATATACAAATGGCTATAAGACTACTTTGATGACTTTTGCCAATAATATTCACACCTATGAAGGTGGGATGCACGAGGCCGGTTTTAAGACTGCGTTAACACGTGTGGTTAATGACTATGCACATAAGTCTAAGATCTTGAAAGATAAGGACGATAATCTTTCCGGTGAAGACATTCGTGAAGGAATGACAGCTATTGTCTCAGTTAAGCACCCTAGTCCGCAATTTGAAGGTCAGACTAAGACCAAGTTAGGTAATTCGGATGCTAGAACTGCTGTAGATAAGGCTTTTTCAGAAACCTTTAGTCGTTTCTTGATGGAAAATCCTTCAGTTGGGCGCAAGATTGTAGAAAAGGGTCAATTAGCCGAACGAGCTAGAACTGCTGCCAAGCGTGCACGTGAAGTAACAAGAAAGAAATCTGGTCTGGAAATTGCTAATTTACCAGGTAAGTTAGCCGACAATACAAGTAACGATCCAAGTATTTCAGAACTGTTTATCGTCGAGGGTAACTCAGCCGGCGGATCTGCTAAGCAAGGTAGATCACGTTTAACACAGGCTATTTTGCCAATCAGAGGTAAGATTTTAAATGTTGAAAAAGCTTCGATGGATCGAATCTTGGCTAACCAAGAAATTAGATCTTTATTCACAGCTTTAGGAACAGGCTTTGGTGCTGACTTTGACGTTTCAAAAGCACGTTATCACAAATTGATTATCATGACTGATGCCGATGTCGATGGTGCCCACATTAGAACCCTGCTGTTGACCTTGTTCTATAACTATATGCGCCCAATGATCGACAAGGGCTATGTTTATATCGCCAAGCCACCTCTATACCAAGTTCGTCAGGGGAAAGTGGTCAGATATCTTGATACTGACGAAGAATTGCATGATTACTTAGGTAGCTTGCAACCAAGTCCCAAGCCTACTGTGCAACGTTACAAGGGGTTAGGTGAAATGGACCCAGAGCAGTTGTGGGAAACTACTATGAATCCAGAAAATAGAAGACTGGATCGGGTAAGTCCTGAGTATGCTAAAGATGCTGACGCAGTCTTTGAGCTCTTAATGGGAAATGAAGTTTCACCAAGACGTGACTTTATTCAAAAGAATGCTAAATATGTTGAAAACTTGGATGCATAGGAGGATTAGATGGACGAGAATCAAACTCAAGATCATAGAATTAAAAACGTCGATCTAACTAGCATGATGCGTAGTTCATTTTTGGATTACGCAATGTCAGTTATTGTTGCACGTGCTTTACCTGATGTTCGTGATGGCTTAAAGCCCGTACAACGTCGTATTCTTTACGGTATGAGCGAGTTGGGTGTAACGCCTGATAAACCATACAAGAAGAGTGCCAGAATTGTTGGGGAAGTTATGGGTAAGTTCCACCCCCATGGTGATTCCTCAATCTATCTTGCTATGGCACACATGGCACAAGATTTCTCATACCGTTACATGTTAGTCGATGGTCACGGTAACTTCGGTTCTGTCGATGGTGATGAGCCAGCCGCAATGCGTTATACCGAAGCAAGAATGAGTAAAATTGCTGTGGAAATGTTGCGCGATATCAACAAAAACACCATTGATTGGCAAAGAAACTATGATGATACCGAAAATGAACCGGTTGTCTTACCTGCTAGAATTCCTAACTTGCTTGTTAACGGTGCTAACGGGATTGCCGTTGGGATGACAACAAATATCCCGCCACATAACTTGACTGAAGTTATTAGTGGTTTGCACATGTTAATGAAAAATCCTGATGCTACAACCAAGGACTTGATGAAAGTTATCCCAGGTCCCGATTTTCCAACTGGCGGAATTATTATGGGACGTGGTGGTATCTACCGTGCTTATGAGAGTGGTAAGGGTAACATTGTTGTTCGCGCCAAAACCAATATTGAGACTGAAAAGAGCGGCCGCGAGCGCATAATTGTGAGCGAAATTCCATTTATGGTAAACAAGGCTGAATTGGTGAAGAAAATTGCTGATTTGGCTCGAGAAAAGACTATCGATGGAATTACTGGTGTGCGTGATGAATCAGACCAGACAGGGATGCGGATTACCATTGATATTCGCCGTGATGCTAGTGCTAGCGTTGTTTTGAATAATTTATTCAAGCAAACTCAAATGCAGGCTAACTTTGGTATGAATATGGTGGCTATTGTTGATGGTGCGCCACACTTTTTAACCTTGAAGCAAATGCTGCAATATTACTTGGATCACCAAGAAGATGTTGTAACTCGCAGAACAAGATTCGAGTTAGCTAAGGCAGAGGCAAGAGCCCACATCCTTGAAGGGTTAAGAATCGCTCTGGACAATATTGATGAAATTGTCCACATTATCCGCAATAGTCAATCAAGTGACATTGCTAAAGCAACTTTGATTAGCCGCTTTGGCCTTGATGATAAGCAATCTCAGGCTATCTTAGACATGCGTTTGGTTCGCTTGACTGGCTTGGAGCGCGATAAGGTAGAAGCTGAATACAAGGAATTACAAGCTAAAATTGCTGACTACAAAGATATTTTGGCTAAGCCTGAGAGAATTGACCAAATTATCTATGACGAATTGCTTGATATTCAAAAACGATTCGGTGATAAGCGAAGAACCGAAATTGGTGCTAGCGAAGTCGTTTCAATTGAAGATGAAGATTTGATTGAAAAGCAAAATATTCTGTTGACGGTTACCCATAACGGCTATATTAAGAGAATGCCAATTCAGGAATTTAAGACTCAAAACCGTGGTGGTAAAGGTATCAAGGGAATGGGTGTACAAGATGGCGACTTTATTGAGCATTTGATTTACTCAAGTACGCACGATCTATTACTCTTCTTCACCAATGCCGGCAAGGTTTACTCTAAGAAGGCCTATGAAATTCCTGAATATGGCCGTATGGCTAAAGGCTTACCAGTAGTAAATCTTTTGCAATTGGAAAAGGGAGAAAAGGTTCAAACAGTCATTAACATTCCAGAAAATGCGGATGACAATTACTTGTTCTTTATTACCAAGATGGGTACCGTTAAACGGACACACGTTAGCGAATTTTCTAATATTAGAAATAGTGGTCTAATTGCCTTAACCTTGAAGGATGGCGACGAATTGAGTAATGTTTTGACTACTGATGGTAAGCAAAATATCTTGATCGGAACGCATTTAGGTTATGCGGTAACCTTTAGTGAAAACGATGTCCGGGCAATGGGTAGAACTGCTGCGGGTGTTCGCGGAATCAATTTAAGAGAGAATGACTATGTAGTTGGATCTGGCGTTTTAGGTGCTGATGATCAAGTCTTGGTAATCTCTGAAAAGGGCTATGGCAAACGGACGCCAGCCGCAGAATATCCAGTTAAAGGCCGTGGCGGTAAAGGCATTAAGACTGCCAATATTACTGAAAAGAATGGTCCTTTGGCCGGCGTAACAATCATCAATTCAAATAATGATGTTATGGTAATTACTACTGATGGGATTATGATTCGCTTCAAGATTGAGGATGTTTCTCAAACTGGTCGTAGTACAATGGGCGTTCGCTTAATTAAAGTCAATGACGGCAGTCAGGTTGCAAGCTTAACTATTGTTCCGACTGAAGAAGAACAAGATCAAACTGGTGACGATGACGAGTCCAAAAATGAATAATTAATTAAGAAAAACAAAAATTTTGAACTTTTAAAAAAATTATCAAACTTTTTTGCGTAATAAATAATGAGCAGTAAAAAAACTGTTAGGATCACGTGAAAACTGTTTGGTAATTTTTTGTTTATATGCTAAAATTAGAAATTGCGAGTAATATTCCATTACTCCTTGTTCTTGATTTTAGCAAGAACCATATAGTCCAAAAGGAGGTGCAATAGTCATGGCAACTACAAAGTACGAAGTAACTTACATCATAAAGCCAGATGTTGACGAAGACAACAAGAAGGCAGTTGTAGAAAACTACGACAAGGTTATCGCTGATAACGGTGGTACTATGGTAGAATCCAAAGACTGGGGCAAGCGTCGTTTCGCATATGAAATTGATAAGTATCGTGAAGGTACTTACCACATTATGACTTTCACTGCTGACAACGCTGACGCAGTTAACGAATTTAGCCGTTTGTCAAAGATTGACAACGCTATCTTACGTTCAATGACCGTTAAGTTAGATAAGTAATTTTAATTTATTATCCGTTATGTGATTTAGGAAAGGAAGGTACATGAGTATGATTAATAGAGTTGTACTTGTTGGCCGTTTAACACGTGATCCTGAATTACGTACTACTGGGAGTGGAATCTCGGTTGCTACGTTTACTCTTGCTGTTGACCGTCAATTTACAAATAGCCAAGGTGAGAGAGGCGCAGATTTCGTCAGCTGTGTAATTTGGAGAAAGTCAGCAGAAAACTTCTGCAACTTTACTTCAAAGGGTTCATTAGTCGGAATTGATGGCCGAATTCAAACCAGAAGTTATGATAATAAAGATGGGCAAAGGGTATATGTAACCGAAGTTGTTGTTGATAACTTCGCATTGCTCGAATCACGCAAGGATCGTGAAGCCCGCGGTCAAAATGGTGGTTATACACCAAATAGTGGAAATGCTGGCAGTCAACCTGCTAACAATTTTCCAAATAATGGCGGATCACAAGGTAATTCACAGACTAATAACAATCAAAATAATTCACAAGATCCATTTAGTGGCTCAGGTGATACGATTGATATTTCTGATGACGATCTACCATTTTAAACTAAATTAAAGAAAGGATTCTAGAACATGGCTCAACAAAGAAGAGGCGGCCGTCGTCGTAAGGTTGACTACATCGCAGCTAACCACATCGACTACGTTGACTACAAGGATGTCGATCTGTTGAAACGTTTTATCTCAGAAAGAGGTAAGATTTTACCACGTCGTGTTACTGGCACTAGTGCTAAGAACCAACGTAAAGTAGCTAATGCAATTAAGAGAGCTCGTATCATGGGCTTGTTACCATTCGTTGCTGAAGACTAATTTAGATCGAAATAAACCAAAAGGACAGGACACAAGGTTCTGTCCTTTTTTGATATATAAATAATTAAAAAGAACTCACTACGTGCGCTGCATTGTAGTGAGTTCTTTTTGTGTTTAGTTATGGATTTTTGATCTGCCTATGTAGAAGAATTCGCCTTCTGCTTCAAACATTTTGTAGGCTTCTTTGATCATTCTTTCGGGAATTGCGTAAGATTGGATAAATGCGGCTGGGTCGTAAAAATTATCTTCCTGTGCACAAGAGTATTGATAGATCAGATGCAATCCATAAATATCGGCATCTCTTTCTTCGTCATCAAAGCCGCCGTAGTCAAGACAACAATTATATTGCTTCAAGTTGGGCTTGCCATTCATAATATGGCCGATTTCATGAGCAATTGTAAATGGTACTTCTGGTGAATGGTGGTGCCAATTCATATTGATGCAAATTTCTCGCTCATTTTTAAATGAAAGCGATGGATTGTTGGGATCTGATTCGAAAAAGATATAACCAATATCATGATCATAGGCATAATTAAATAAATACGTGATTAATTGCTTTTTTCGATGATTATTGTCCTCTGCCATTTTTTCTAGCTTCTCTCTGTTTGATGTCTCTCTTCATGAGCTCGCGAACCATATCGAGGTACTCCTTAGGAACAGGATGACCATAGTATGAATATGGCACTTCATCTTCCAAGTTTACGGTGTCTTGCACACTTGGAGCTGGATCATCGGTGATGCCGCTTAAATAGTCAACTGAAGTATGCAGGACCTTGGCTACAGCACCTAAGGCCATAATACCCGGTTTTCTGCTTTTCCAATTATAGATGCTTCTTTTGCCTAAACCTGCCTTGTCATTTACTTCTAGTAAAGACATTTTTCTTTTTTTTGCTAATTCTTTTGTGCGCTCAAACTCAATCATAGCGTGGGTTTCTTCACTTTCTAAATAAAAAAAGTATGCTAAAAAGCATATTTTTACTTGACATAGTATTCGTATAAGCATATTATATGAACTGTCAACAAGTTAGAAACAATCTAATGACCAGTAAAATTCTGTGTGGTAGTGGAATCGACGGCATTAGTCTGTTTTTTATACTCTAATTGTAGTATATTGACGTATTACGGTCAATGATAAATATGTCAATACTTAATTAAGAGCTGCTTGTTGAAGATTGTCAAGTAGAGGTGAAGTCCAATGGACATTCGTTAGCCCCCTCGGATCGTTTGATCAAAAGAGAGGTGAAATTAATCAATCATGGATATACATGATTATGTTGAGCTGATTGCCCTAGCTTTCTGGGTAATTAGCGTAATAGGTATTGGCATCTTGAGCAGGGTTCATTTCAAGAATAAACGCTTAGAGCGATTCCGCGATACTGTAGATAGCTTGATGAAAAGCTATGTACGCTTATACGACAAAGAGAATCTTTCTAACGAACAAAAGATTAACCGTGTCGGCAACGCCGTAGTAAATAGTCTTGAAGCCAAAGGCTTTAAGCTGAATAGGCAAGAAGTGCAGGACATCTTTGCGGCAGTAGCTAAGCAAATGAATGAACAGACTCAGGATAAGTAGTAATTTCTTAATTTTAAATTTTTTTCGGAGGTTTTATTATGAAACATTTAAATGAAACGACAAATGTTAATATTTTAAGTCAATTTGATTTAGGTACTGGATATCAAGCAGTAGTCCAAAAGGGTAATGTAGGAAAGAAGTATGTCTATGCCTTACAATTGCGTAAAGGTGTAACTACTATCTTGCGTGGTTATCGTGGTAATAAGATTAATAGTCCTATTCTTAAGTTATCCGATCAAGCTGGAGGTCATACTCAAACTTGGGAATTTGCTGGTAATCATAAGGATATTAATGGTAATGATAGAGCAGGTCAATGGTTTGTAGGAGTTAAGCCTACTAAAATTCAGGGGAGTGATATTATTTGGGCAAGACAAATGGCTAGAGTAGATATTAATACTCAGGCTGGACCTCATGCAGATAATACTGATTTTCCACGGTTGTCTTATTTGAACCGAGCCGGTGCCAATCCATATGCTGGAAAGGTAATGACTCATGCAGAAGCTGCGGTATCACCAAATTATAAAAAGTTCTTAATTGCAACCATCGAAAATAATCGTATTGGTCATTTTACCATTTATGATTTAGATAAAATCAATCAAGCACTTGATAAAAGTGGAAAGTATAAGGATGTCAGTTTGGATGGCTTTGAGTATGAAGATAGCTTTACTATTAATAACTTGTATGGCAATGCAGAAGACGCTGTTGTAAATTCAATTCAAGGATATGATTTGGATAATGATGGAAATATTTATATTTCTAGTCAAAAAGCACCCGATTTCGATGGCTCATATCATGCATATCATAAGCAAATTGTTAAGATTCCATGGAATGGTCGCTCTGAAACGAAAGAAGATCAATGGGAAAGTGTAAATCTAAGTGCATTTGGTGGATTGGATATATCAAAGAAGCATAGTGAAGTTGAAAGTATTCAAATTCTTAGTGAAAATCATTGCTATTTAACGGTTGCATACCATTCTAAATTAGACGGTAAAAATAAAACTACCTTAAATAGAATTTATGAATTATCTTGGAGCTAACAGAAAAACATTAAAACCATTTAAATCTAAAAAATTGAAGGGTGAGTATTTAACAAGATACTCACCCTTTTATTTGCCTTAAATAAATAAAAAGAAGATAATTGTGGTGTAATAATTTGATAAGGATGGGTGTTCTTATAATGAAGACTAAGATTACGTTAATATCTGCAGCTACATTAATGTCTATTGTACCCTTATTTGCTTTAAATAATACTGCTCAAGCTGCAGATAATTCAGTCAAAAAAACAGTAATGCATACTGCAATTGCCTATGACAAAGACGGTAATAGAACAAGTCAAAAATATAATGCTTATAGTACAGTTACTGTTGATTCTAAACCAATAGCTATCAATGATGATCAATATTACAAAATTTTAGGCAAAGATCAATATCTAAAAACTACTAACATTGACGGCGTAACTCGCAAGATAACACACAATACTTATATTTATAAATCTTCATCGGCCAGAACTTCTTACAGGGGGCGCTGGAAATTGTATAGAGGCGAAACAATTACTACTTATGGTAGCTCCTATAAGTTTAAGAATGGCAAGAGCTATTTCAGAGTAGGTGGACCACGTAAGCAATATATTAAATCCTATAATTTGGGTCCAGTTGTTAATTCAGATGTTGAATCTACGTCTGCTGTAGCAACGGTTGTTAGAAGGGCGCATGTTTGGACAGAAATAGGTCCTAATAAATTTGAAAATAAACTTAGTGATTTAAAAGTAGGGACTAAAGTATTAGTTGATCGACTAGAATACAATAGATTATCAGAAAATTCACCACAAGATGAAGATACTGGAATGAATTTTAGATATTACCATATTAAAGGTACTAAAAACTGGATATCAGAAGAAGATGTTAAGGTAAACAAAAAAGTACCGTTTCATAACTATAATAAGGAGCATTATACTTACATCACATTCCCTAAAGACACCGACGTCTACAATGCAGATGGAACAATCCAAGATCATAATGGACAAAAGATAAGTAAACAAAAAGGTCAGTTAAAAGTTGATAAACTTGTTTACATTTGGGTTCCAAGTGAAAATAAAGCAGAGCTTTTCTATCATTTAGTTGGCACTAGTTTTTATGCAAGTACTACTCCAACAGCTCATTGGAGCACAATTAACGTAGGGCATGATGCATATGTTAAAGCAAGTGATGTAAAATTTGTTTATGGAGTAAAATTAACCCCATCAAACACTGCTGCAGAAGCACAAGCAGCTGCACAGAAAAATAAGTTGAATTAAGCAAAAATAGTTGGAAATCAGATTTTTGATGTAAGATGGTAATTAAAAAGGTTGCTAATATGGAATAAATCACCATATTAACAGCCTTTTTAATGTGGAGAATCTCCAATGACTAGAGATTCTCTTTTTGCATCTACTGTTTTCAATCCTTGCTTGGAATAAGGTATAATTGACACTGAAATATTATGAAATCTATTAGAAAGGATCTTCATGAAGGATTTTTTACGTAAGCTAGAGTTGCCTGAATTTATTAAGGATTCACGGCTGACAGCTTCTATAATCATTGCACTTTCTCTTTCATTATTGGGAAGCATTATTGCGATGATTATGAATCCATTGTTTGGATTGGCAATGCTTTTAGTCTTTATCTTGACCGTTGCCTTTGCCATCTATGGGACCTATATTTTAGCGGGTAATGCAAATAGCTTTGCAGTTAATTTGTCTTACCGGATAAAGCGTAGTGAACAAGAAGCAATGATTAAGATGCCGTTGGGAATTTTGCTTTATGATTCGGATCACCAGATTCAGTGGGTTAACCCATATCTACAATTATATTTAAAGAGTACAGATTTGGTGGGACACACAATTGAATCAGTTGACCCTGATCTGAATAAGCTACTTAATGAAGCAATTGAGGCAAAAACAGCAGAAAATCATCTGGTTGATTGGGATGGTCACCGATTTGAAATGGTGGTCCAAAATAATTTAGGCGTAATATATTTATTGGATATTACGCGCTATGCCAAAATTGAAGATAAATATAAAGCTGAACGATTGGCGATTGGTCAAATTTTCATCGATAATTATGATGAGCTAAGTGAAGCAATGCATGATCAAGAATTGACCAGCATGAGTTCATATGTGCAAAATACATTGAGTGATTATGCGAAAAAGTTTAACGCATATTTAAAACGGATTGATGAAGACCATTTCTTGATCTTGATCCATATGCAAGAATTAGCTGAGATGGAGAAGGACAAATTCTCTGTTTTAGATAAGGTGCGTCAAGAAACGAGTAGAAACAATACGCCACTTACTTTATCTATGGGAATTGCTTTTGGGAGTGATTCTTTGTCTGAAATTGCCAACCAGGCTCAATCTAACTTGGATTTGGCCCTAGGTCGAGGTGGAGACCAGGTTGTCTTACGTCAACCCGGTAAAGACGCCCGCTTTTATGGCGGTAAGTCTAATCCGATGGAAAAGCGGACTAGAGTTAGAGCAAGAATGGTTTCACAAGCAATTAGTGAACTATTTAAAGATGCCGATCAAGTTTTTGTTGTTGGTCATCAGCGTCCTGACATGGACTCAGTCGGTAGTGGGATTGGCGTAGTAAAATTAGCTCGTCTTCACGGAGTTAAAGCTAATTTTGTTTTAGATACTAATAAGACAAACTATGATGTTGGTCGCTTGGTCACCTTAATGCAACAGAAAAATCAGGATAAGGATATTTTTATTAACCCTGATGTAGCTTTAGCTCAAGTTACTGACAAGTCAATGTTGGTAATGGTTGATCATTCGAAGTATTCAATTACTTACTCACGGGCACTTTATGATCGTTTGAAGAATCGAATCATCGTTATTGATCACCATAGACGAGGCGAGGAATTCCCTGAAAATCCAATGTTAACCTATGTTGAACCATATGCTTCTTCGGCTTGTGAATTGGTCACTGAAATGATTGAATATCAGCAGCCAGCTAACGGTAAGCGAGTTTTGACCGATATTGAAGCTACAGCAATGTTAGCCGGAATCGTAGTTGATTCTAAGGAATTCTCACTCAGAACCGGGACTAGAACCTTTGATGCGGCTAGTTACTTACGTTCAATCGGGGCTGATTCAGCAGTTGTAAGCATGCTCTTGAAAGAGGACATTGATAGTTTCCTCGAACGGACGCATTTAGTAGCCACTTTGAAGATGGTGAAGCCACATATGGCCGTATTATGTGGACCTGATGATAAGATTATAGATCCGATCATTACAGCGCAGGCGGCTGATACTGCACTTGATTTGGAAAATGTGGGTGCTAGTTTCGCAATTACGCGGCGCAGTGATAATACGATTGGTATTTCAGCTAGATCAATGGGTAAGATCAACGTTCAAATTATTATGGAAAAATTGGGCGGTGGTGGACATCTTTCTAATGCGGCAACACAGATTAAAGATGTTACTATTGAAGAAGCAAAACAAAAATTGCTTGATGCAATTGATGAATATGAAAAAGAAAATGATTAGGAAGGACAAATATGAAAGTTATTTTTACTCAAGATGTTAGAGGTCGAGGTAAGCGTGGACAAGTTAAGGACGTACCTGATGGATACGCACAAAATTACTTGATTAAGCGAGGCTTGGCTAAAGAAGCTACTAAAGGTAACATGAATACCTTGAAGCGTGTAGAAGCTAATGAAAAGGCTGCTTATGAAGCAGAAAAGGCCGAAGCAGAAAAGATCAAGGCAGAACTTGAAAAAGACGATACCGTTGTTAACTTCAAATCTAAGGCTGGTACTGACTCACGTTTGTTTGGTTCAATCTCAAGTAAGAAGATTGTGGAAGGCCTTGAAAAGCAATACGGTATCAAGGTTGATAAACGCAAGCTTAACTTGCCAGAACCAATTAAGACTTTGGGCTATACTAATGTTCATGCCAAATTATTTAAGGGTGTAGAAGCTACTATTCGCGTTCATGTCACTGAACAAGACTAATTAAAAGTGGTTGTGCTTGATGGATAATATCGTTTCTCAACAAATTCCGCATGATCGCGATGCCGAAAGGGCAGTTTTGGGTGCGATTTTTATCGATCCTGAAGCAATCGCGGATGCTAGTGCAGTAGTTCAGCCTGACGATTTTTATGAGCGGGCAAATCAAATTGTGTTTCAAGCAATGCTTGATTTGTCTGATCGCGGGGATGCAATTGATCCCCTAACCTTGCAGGATGAACTAAATAAACGAAATCAATTAGAAGATATTGGTGGTATCGGCTATGTTTCTGATTTAGCGATGGCCACGCCAACGGCAGCGCATGTTACCTATTATGCCAAAATCGTGCATCGGAAGGCGCTGCTTCGTCGTTTGATCTCTGCCAGTCAGAAGATTATTTCTAATGCAATTGACGGCTCAGACGACGTGACCGACATTCTAGACGACGCTGAAAGTGAAATCATGAATGTCTCGTCAGAAAATAATACAGGTGGCTTTAGAGCGATTAAGGAAATTGTTAATTCAGCGATTAATGATATTAACAATATCCCAGATGACGGGAATATGGTAACTGGTTTGCCAACCGGTTTTGCGGAATTGGACAAGATGACCACCGGTTTTCACGATGATGAATTAATCATTGTCGCTGCTCGTCCTGGTGTAGGTAAAACTTCCTTTGCCTTAAATATCGCGCAAAATGTGGGTCTGCATACGGATAAAAGCGTTGCGATGTTCTCACTTGAAATGAGTGGGGAGCAGTTGGTTCAAAGAATGCTGGCTTCTGAAGGCTTAATTAATTCGCAGCACTTAAGAACTGGTCAGCTTGATGAAGAAGAATGGCGCAAATTAGTAGTGGCTTCGGGGTCACTAGCTAACGCCCAGATTTTCATTGATGATACGCCGGGGATTAAGATGAGCGAGATTCGGGCCAAATCACGGCGTTTAGCTAAGGAAAAAGGTAATCTTGGCTTGATTGTGATCGACTACTTGCAGTTGATTGAAGGACCACGTAGTGAGTCACGGCAACAAGAAGTTTCAGCTATTTCACGACAATTAAAAAAGCTAGCTAAGGAGCTTCACGTGCCCGTCATTGCCCTTTCGCAGCTATCACGGTCAGTTGAGCAGAGACAGGATAAACGGCCTGTACTGTCCGATATTCGTGAATCTGGATCAATTGAGCAAGATGCCGACATTGTTTCTTTCTTATATCGGGATGATTATTATCGCGATGAGCCTAAAGATGGCGAAAGTAGTGGCAGTCAAGATGAAGTTGGCGCAGAAGACGATAACGGCGAAGTAGAAGTCATTATTGAAAAGAACCGTTCTGGTAGTCGGGGGACAGTTAAATTAATGTTCTCTAAGCCGTTTAACCGGTTTTCAAATTTGGATTATGCACATGATCCTAATGGCAATTAAGATTAATCAAAAGCACTCAATGAGTGCTTTTTTTGTACTTAAATAAAACACGAACAATATTTACATAGTATTGTACTATAATTTATATTTTATATTGAAAGTACACTTAATATTTGTTATAACTAATATTGAAAAGATCAAATTACGAATATACTACTCATGGAGGAATAGCGAGTTTATGAAGTTTAAGAAAATTTTGCTTGGTGCGTGTGCAGTTTTAGCAGCCGTTTCACTAGCTGCCTGCTCAAATAGTAAGAAGAGTTCATCTGCATCGAGTGAGCCAAAGGAATTGAACGTTGAATTTGTACCAAGTACTCAAGCAAATAAGATGGAAGCTAAGGCAAAGCCTTTAGGCACATTATTGCAAAAGCAATTACACATTCCAGTTCATGTAACAGTTTCTACTGACTATAGTGGTTTAGTTGAAGCAATGTCATCTAAGAAAGTGGATGTTGGTTTTATGCCGCCATATTCCTATATATTAGCTCATAAAAAGGGAATTGCTGATGTTTTATTGCAAGCCGAACGTTACGGCTATGATGAACCATCCGGTAAGATGAATCATACCTTAATGCATAAGTATCGTGGTATGATCGTGGTTAAGAAGGGCTCAAAGATCAAATCTTGGAAAGACTTAAAGGGTAAAAAGATTGCGATTGGCGATCCTAGTTCTTCATCGGGCTATGTTTATCCAGTTGCGGAACTTTACAAAAAGGGTTTGAATGTAACCAAGGACTGCAAATTAGTTAATGTTAAGGGTGACGATCAAGAAGTGTTATCCGTTTTGAATGGGGATGTTGATGCCGCATTCGTCTTCTCAGATGCACGTAATATTGCCGCTAAGGATGACAAGAAAGCAATGACCGATGTTGTGCCAATCTACTTTACCAAGTGGATTCCAAACGATACTATTGCGGTTAGAAAAGATATGCCTAAAAAATTCAGAGTTAAGTTAGCTAAGGCTTTCAAGAATATTGCTAAGTCTAAGAAGGGTAAGCAAATTATCGAAAGCATTTATAACCATTATGGTTACGTTGAAGCTAAGGATTCCGACTTTGATGGCTTACGTCAATACCAAAAGATCGTTAACAAGGCTACTGGTGGCAGTAACTAAAATAGAATAATTTAATTGAAAGGGCTCACCATTACGGGTGAGTTCTTTTTGTTTCTATATAATATATCAGTTAAAATAGACATAAAAGAAATGAAGAAAGAAGAAAAATATGAAAATTGCGGTTTTGACTGATAGCTCGGCTTATTTGACTAAAGAGCAACAAGAAAAATATCAAATTGATGTTCTGCCTATCCCGATTATTTGGGGGAAGAAAGTTTACCATGATTTAGTTGATATTGGCTATGAAGAGTTTTATCAAAAATTAAGTGAAGAAAAAGAATTACCAACAACTTCTCAACCTTCAATCGGTGACTTAAAAGAAAAAATTAATGAATATGTTGAGCAGGGATATACAGATGTGATTGTGATTACTCTTTCAAGTGGTATCTCCAGCTATTTTTCAACGGTTCAAAGTGTTGCTGCAGAGGAAGATCGTATCAAGGTTCATCCATTTGATAGTAAGATTACTTGTGCAGGTGAAGCAGATTATGCCATGCTAGCAGGGCGACTAGTGCAGGCAGGAGCCAATATTGATTTAATTATGCATGATCTCAAGGACTTGCAAAAAACAATGGATGTGCGCTTCATGGTGGACGATTTGAGCCATTTAAAGCGGACTGGACGTTTGTCTAATGCGGCTAGCTTTGTTGGTACGTTGTTCAAGATTAAGCCGATTTTATCGATGGATGTGCAAAATGAAGGCCATATTTCAGCGATTGCGAAAGAGCGTCAATATAAACGTGCATACAAGCATGTGCAAAATGATTTTGATAATTTGACTAAAAATATGCCGTATAAGATTCAGGACACAATTTTTGATTCACTTGATCCTGAGAAAAAGCAAGAGTGGCTGGAAGATTACCAAGCAAAGTTTCCTAAGTATAAGTTCGATACCAGCATTATCGGACCAGTTGTTGGCGTGCACGTGGGACAAGGAACAATGTCGATGATTTGGTGCCGCGATTTGGATACTTATTTTGATGAAAATGGCCGACCAATTGAAGGAATTGAGTCAAAAGTGGTTGAAGATCCAGCGTAAATCAACAAAAATAATTACATACATATGAAAGCCTTTACACATAAGGGCTTTTTTCTTTATAATATTAGCAGCATGAAAACTTTTTGGAGATAAATTTACAGAAAAGGATGAGAATATGTCAGAGAAGAAATATGTTGGTAGTATCGAAGCTGGTGGTACTAAATTTATCGTGGCTGTACAAGACGTAGAAACAGGCAAGGAAATTGCTCGTGACCGAATTCCAACCACCACTAACAAAGAAACTTTAGAAAAAACAGCTGAATTTTTTAAAGAACATCCAGTTGATGCATTAGGCATTGGAACATTTGGTCCGATCGATATTAATCCTAAGTCGCGTACTTACGGCTATATTTTGGATACACCAAAGCCAGGTTGGTCAGGAACTAATGTCAAGGGCTTCTTTGAAAGAGAATTAGGTATTCCAGTTGCCATGACGACTGACGTTAACGCATCATGTTATGGTGAATATGTTGCTCGCGGTCGCGATGATTCTAAGAGCTACTTCTATGCAACAGTTGGTACTGGCGTTGGAGCTGGAATTGTGCAAGCGGGTAAGTTGCTCGGTTTGAATAACCATCCAGAAATGGGCCACATGTTGGTTCGTCGTTATCCTGGTGATGATTATGAAGGCCATTGCCCATTCCATAATGATGCCTGTGTCGAAGGCATGGCTGCTGGTCCAAGTCTTGAGGGTAGAACTGGTATCCCTGGTGAAAAATTGTCTCGCGATAACAAGGTCTTCACTTATTCTGCATATTACATTGCTCAAATGCTCTTCAATGTTTACATGACTGCTCGTCCAGATGTAATGATTGTTGGCGGTTCAGTTTTAAATGAAGATGATTTGGTTAAGGTAAGAAAGTTCTTTGATGAATTTAACAACAATTACGTTGCCACACCCGATTTGAATGAATTAATTGTGCGTCCTGCTGTGGCTCACAACGGGTCTGCAACTCTTGGCGATTTTGAATTAGCTAAGAATTTGCTCAAATAAAAAAGCATAGATAAATTGAATAAGCAATAAAAAGGCTCAACTCGTTAAGAAAGACGTAAGGCGAGCCTTTTTTGACGTAATTTGACCTAAATGCGCGTAATATTAATTCTAGAAACGTAACCGGTTTATTAAGAAAGGAGCCCAACTATGAACAAATCAGATAGTGGCTTAAAAGACAAAGTTATCGGTAAAGTGAAAGAAGTCGAAGGTAAAATTACCGGCGATAAATCACGTGAAGTCCAAGGAAAAGCTCAACAAGCCAAGGGCAAAGTTAAGGACAAAGCCAAAAAATTAAAGGATGATCTGGAAAAAGACCATCAAATAGATGAAGATTGTTAAAGACTCAGGTCGACTAGCAATAGCTAAACAGAAAGCAAATAGGTGATCCTATGTTATCATGGATCTGGGTTTTAATCGTTGGCGCTATAATAGGTCTAATAGCTGGTTTCATAACCGGCAAGGGTGGATCAATGGGATTTCTAGCTAATTTAATAGCAGGGCTGGTTGGTTCAACCTTAGGCCAAGCAATCTTTGGTTCGTGGGGGCCGCAAATGGCTGGGATGGCAATCGTACCATCAATATTGGGAGCCGTCATCTTGGTACTAGTGGTTTCCTTTGTACTAGGGATGCTTAGAAGAACTGAATAAAATTGAATAGAAAAAGACATGCTTAGCATGTCTTTTTTGTTTCATGTGGAACTATTTTAATTTCTGGTGTTCGTTTTCTTTTTCAGCTAAAAAGCGGTGCTTAACTTCTTCTGGTAATAGACTAGGAACAGTTTTATCATAAAATTCAAAGAAAATTGGTGCTTTATTAGAGTCATTGCTCTTCGGATATAAGGCAAAGTCATTTTCGTTGAACGGTAGACTGATGTTGCCACGTAAGGCATTGATTACTTCACCAAACATGTGCAATACATAATGGCGTGTTTCAGGTTCTAATGACATGATCACCCGGCTAAAGCGAACAGTACCTAATAATTTATTGGCTGTAATCTGGAACACATCGGTAATGTTCAATTCATCAAAAGCTTGAAAGAGGGCATCCCAGAGTTCGCCGCGTTGTTTTTCAGGAATGCTGTGATTGAAATCGATGAGCGAGTGGCGCAATGAGCGAGCACCTGAAGTTAAACTTTCAGCTAAAACAAAACTGTCACGCCCCACGGCCCAGCGGCGAGGATCATGTTGTTGGACCATTGGCGCTGTACTCTTAATGATTAAAACGCGCTCAGGGTGGTCAAGCATGGTGCCGATGATTGAGGCTTCAGGTAAATAGGTCTTCATTTTATACATGCTGCGAGTGAAACCAGGAGAGTTCCAGACCTGGCGGAAAAAGCCGGGACCATCAAAGCTAAAGGCTTTGATAATGCGGTCTTGCAATTTTGGCTCGGCTACGCTTAAAGCATATTCAGCGTAATTGCCACCTTTAGAGTGACCTGCTAAATATATTTTGTCATGGGGAAAGGCGGCAGCCATTTCTTTGAGATAATTGGCAGCAACATCTTGACCATAAACTTTGGGCATGTAGTTCATATTCATGTCTTCGTTCCAGCCGATGATTGAGTTGTCGGTTCCGCGGTAAACGATGATAATTGTATTATCGGTTAGGCGAAAAGTAGCCGCGGTAAATTGAAGTGGATAAGGATCCTTTTCCAGCCGATTAGTCCAATTAAGGATTTTGATGTCGCCTAGACGAGGTGATTTAGGTAAAAGAAGAATTTGATCGCCAGCTAAATCTTTCATTTGAACTTGAAATGAAGGAAGGATGTGTAATTTTTCTGCGACTTCACTTAAGGTATGTTCCTTAGCAGATTTGTCGACGGGTAAGTAGATGATTGAGGCGAAGAGGGATGCGTCCACGCTATTAAAAGGCCGTTCTTTAAAAGAAAGATCTCCCCGCCAACGTAAATAATCAAGTGTTCCAGCCATAATCTCATCCTTTCATTAATTAGGCAATATTACTATTTTACTAAATTGTCGCGCCAAAATAAAAATCTCAAGCTAATGCTTGAGATTTAAAATGATTTTACATACCACCACGGGTATAGCTAATGCGAGTAATATCAGGATATTTACGTAGATTCATGACAATAGAGTTCTCATCAATCTTATTATTAATGATTCCGTCAACGTAGAAAACAATGTGGTCATCACTCACATCGAGAATTTTAACAGTAACATTTTCGACGTGATTATCTGCTAGTTCTTGCCTGATTTTAGATAAAATATGATGCTGATTAATAGCCACAATTTGAATGTTAAAACGAACATGTGGCGTTATTTTGTTGATAATGACATCATCGTGAAAGATCATTTGAATGATAAACAATAGGGCGGTTGATAGGATACCGATGAAATACATGCCAGCACCAACAGCCATCCCGATGGCGGCAGTTGCCCAAACTCCAGCGGCAGTAGTTAAGCCTGAGACCTGTTCTTTTCTAACTAGGATTGTACCCGCACCAATGAAGGAAATTCCTGTAACGATCTGGGCCGCAATTCTTGATGGATCTAGTGCAATGTCATGCATGCTTAATAGATCGGTAAATCCATATTTAGATACGATCATGAATAAAGCAGAAGCAATCGCAACTACGATATGAGTTCTCACACCCGCGCTTTTTCTCTGAATCGCCCGCTCATAGCCGATTAATGCGCCACAAAAAGCTGCGACAACAATTCTAAGTAGCCAATCTAATTCGGTTGTAATTGGAGCTAAAGTTTGCATTATTTAGTCCTCATCCTTTGTATAATCAACAATTATTATCATTTCTATTTTAACGTAAATGCAGAAAAATTATAGTCTGGGGAATTTTTTTGAACTTTTTTCAAAAAAAGACTTGCACAGTTTCCATCTATATGGTTTAATAAATACTGTTGTCGGGTAAGACAACGAAGAGTTGCTGACTTAGCTCAGTTGGCAGAGCACCTCACTAGTAATGAGGAGGTCGGAGGTTCGAACCCTCTAGTCAGCATTAGTTAAACAACTTACAAGTTTTTAAGTCTATCATTTAAGTTCGAAAGAGCTTGATATGATAGACTTTTTTATTACTTAAAATTATTTGTGTAGATTAAAAAATAGATATGAATACGCGTGGTGCTAGTTAAATCGTTCTAGGTAATATGCCATATTATAAGCTAAAATGGCTATTTCTAGCCGCTGCTGAAAACCAGCTAAGCAAAGAAAAGTCGCTCTCAATTGTTCTTCTAATTGCCATCAGTTGATGATCGTTATGCTTTTTAGCGCCTTTCATGTTTCTTCGATATGGTGTCCAAAGGACATAGCCCATACCTTTTAACTCGGCAGTTAAGTCTTTTCCTAAGTAGCCTTCATCGCCTAAAAGATAATGGTTAATTGGATGAGCATTAATCATCAATTCTGTCGTTTCTTTGGCATCATGCACTGATGCTTTAGTTCAAGTACATAGCCATCATCGCTTACTAGCGCGTGAACCTTGAAGCCGTAATAATAGATTTTTTTAGTGGCTTTCTAGCCGATATCAGCTATGCCACGAAAGATCTTGACGCGATAGTTGCGGATGGGCTGACAAACTGGAACTGGGAAGCTGTCAATGATTAAGAATTCTCCAGCTGTTTTTACTTCTTGATTCCAATCTTGACGGATACAGCGCATTAAAGGCAAAAGCATTCGTGCCCGACGATTAAAGCGAGAATGAGACAAACCGACAAAGAATTTACAAAATCTTCTTTGAGATTCGATACCAATTTCAGTTTGCCAAATAAGCATCGCTAAGATGGAGCTGTCAGAAATTTTAACTTGATCAACATTTTTACGGTGCTTCAATTCATCAGGAGCACAAAGCTTGTACAAAGAACGACAAATTACATTTAACCGAGCAAAGCTAACTTGTAAATGGTGAGAAAAACGATTAAGCTTGAGATAGTTCAATTAGATCGGACTCTTTTCTATTTAATTTAAGTTACAACTTGAGTCTAATCCGATTGGACTTTTTTATTAACTAAAACGACTTGACTAGCACCACGCGTGTTGATTGATATGTTTTAGTAATAACTGTTTTTTCGGATTTTCTTTTAGAAAGAGCTTATTGCTTTTTCTGAATGAAAATAGATTTAAGTTTTATTTTTCCATTACTTTTTATATATGTTACATCGAAATAATTATCATTAATCTTTTCAACGTAATATAGAGTATTACCGGATCCTTGATTGTCACTGACAATATCAATTTTGGGTTTATTTATTCGTTTTAAATAAACTAAAGTTTTTTTATTAGATGTAAATTCATTTTCTTGAATTTGTGTTTGTGTGATTCTTTTAAGGTTATATTCTGTGTATATTGTTTTACAGAAAAAACTTATTAATAATAAAGAAAATAGAGAAATTATAAATATTACATATTTTTTAACCATAAAGCCTACTCCTTTTTTAATAAATATACTGTAATACTCTCATAAAACAGAAAGAAGGAATGAATCATGCATATTAAGCAAATTAAATTTTCAATTAGTCTTTTTCTTTTAGCATTTGTAATTTTCCTTTTTACTTTAAAAGGTTTCACTACTACTGTATTGGCTGATGAAGATACTACGGTTGAAACTGTAGCTACTTATAATTATAATAAAGTGCCTGCTGATACATTGGCTACTATAAAAGATATAGTAGCTAATGATAACACTATTAGTATGAAAGTTAAGGATGGATACTTAATTCTTACAAAGTTTATTCCAATTCTCCAGAGTTAGAAAATCATCCTAATGATCCATTAGCATCTTCAAAATGGAAAACAGCTGCGGCTCAAACTGTTGTAAAAGTAGCTGTGCCGATTTTGAAAAAGTTTGCTAAAAAGGCAGGCGTAAAATTAGGTGATCATGCATTGGGGAGCATAACTGCTATTCTTACAGGAGTAGAAGACAATGTTCAAGATAGATTATATAAGACTCTTCGTAATATAGGATTCTCAAAATATTGGGCTGGTGTTACTTCAAGAGCAATAGTATTCGCTTTATTCTAACTAGTCAGTAAAATTTATCTCCGTGGTCTGATAGAAAATAGACTTTTTAAGTATATTTGCGATTATTTTATATATTGGGAAGTAGTTAAAAATGAAAAAAAAGTTTTTTAAGGTATTGGCTATCTGTTTATGTCTTTTTTCAATAATTGATAGTGGGTTATATATTTTATATGATTTTGAGTGTATCAATGCTTTACTTAAGCTCTTAGGTGTAAAATCCGTTATCAGTGTAATTCTTAGGTGGATCATAATTGTGGTGGCTGTTGTATTTATAGTCAAATATGATTCAATTTTTGATTATGCATTTAGAAGTTCTGATGATGCAAGTATAACTAAAAAGACAAAGGACAACTAAGTTAAGATATTACTATGATTGGCACTTTGGGAATCGAATCTTTGGGATTCGGTTCTTTTTCTCGTGTGTCGGGCATGATATTTTATCTGGTCCAGTAAAAGTCTGAATCATGGGTAGTTGTCGCCAAGTGTAGTTAATCATAAGCTAGTAATAGCGACTATATGGGAGTTGTACTAACAAGGCAATATTATTTTGTTTCATTAGGTATATTCATGATACATACTATGCTTGGAAGCGTAGAAAATATGGTTAGTGGAATTGTATTACAAGCAGCAATTAAGACCGAAAAAAGGCGGGCAACCATCGTTTCAATTTCTAATGATCTAGATGCTGGAATTGAAGTAATCGTATTGTCTATCAATGGATATTTGTTCGATCATTATGGTATTGGACTTGCATGGGTGTAAGTTTAGCTATTATAGAGTTGCTGATATTTATAATAGGATTAAAGGATGAGTCTGGAAAAAATTCGTAAATTAAAAGATCAATTTGCGAGAAAGAACTATTTACACAAAAGATTTGACAGTTTCGTATATTGTAATTGATCAGTTAGTGTAATTACTAGTGGCGTATCCTTCTGTATATTGGTATTAAACCAGTTTTCAGCATATTCTTGTAAGTCTACTTTTCTTTCCACAATGAGAAGATCGGTGGATCATGTAATACAAAATATAAACTGAAATAGATTATCGTTGATTCTCGTTGAATTCAACAAGCAATTACCAATAAAAAGTACGTTTTGCTATACCTTTTCATAAACCTGACTACAATGAGAGTTGAAGAAGGCGTTTTTGTATGACAAAAGAATATGAAAAAGAAGTCAAAGAAGCAGAAAGCGTATTGGAGGACCCAAAGTTAACTGACAGTGAGATTTCACAAGAATTGATTTCCAAAGATAATCCAACTGAAAATGTAAAACCATCTGAGATTGATTTCTTGCGTAAAAAGCCAAATTTGACAACGCAAATTGATTTCACTTTGTTAGCTGATCTTGCTGGGTTATCCAAGGAAGCTAAGGCAGAAGCGGCTGTATAGATAAAGCGTGTTTAAAGATTAAGAATCGTTTGGTACTTATTTGTTTTTCACCAAATGATTTTTTATTATAACGTTAAAATCGCTATAGATACGGCTTTATAAAAATGAAAAAGGTCTATCAAATCATGCTTAAAAGTGTTGATTTGATAGGCTTTTTGTTTGAGTGAATTTAGGACATGTATTTTGTATAATTGAGAAAATTAAGAATGTAATATGACATGGTTATTAAAAGAAGAGATAATTTTTATGGATATTGGTAAAGCATTACGTAAAGAAAGATTAAATTTGGGTTTAACGCAACAACAAATGTGTGAGGGAATACTTAGTCGGCCTTTCTATGCCAAAGTTGAGAGTGGACAATACAGGATTAATGCAGAAAGCCTATTTAGGATACTGTTTCGGCACCAAGTTGATTTAATGGGATTTTTGAATCTTATTCAGGAAAACTACATGCCAGAAGAGCGTAAGGTTGAAAATCAACTTACTATTAAAATAAATCAAGCAGTTAATGCTAAGGATATTAGGACATTAAAGTTATATTGCCAACAAATAATTGATACATCTAGTAATGAAGTTTTAAAATTGCGAGCATCGATTACTTTAGCATATTTTACGGGTGAGTTAGATAAGGTAGACGGGAAAACCAAGGCAAAGATCAAAGCGGAATTTGATGAAGGACGAAAGTGGACTAGCCGACCAGAGTTATTAAGATTGTTAGCTAATACCATGCCTTTATGGTCGCAAGATGAATTAGATTTCTTAATTGGAAGGCTGCTCACTAAGGCAGGAAAAGAAGAACTTTCAGATTTAATGTTGGAAAGATACTTAAGACTACTGGAAAATTACCTGGTTATTTGTTATGAAAGAAAAGTTCAAAAGAAAACGATACACAGTGATCATGTTAACGAAGTAATGAATTATATTATCAAAGTTGCTAGACCATTCCATTTAATGATTTATAGAATTGAAGTGTTTTATTTAAAGGCTTTATTTTCTGGGCAAAAAGACGAAGCAAAGAAAATTAAACAAAGTCTCAAAAAGATTGGTTACGAGAAGGAGCTTGCTAGCTGGCCTGAGTGAAAATTGTAACGAATACGCTACTAAAGGAATCTGCTTTAAGTATAGGGGAGTATGATAATAATCAAGATTTATTTATGAAAAGGAGGACCAATTTATGTGGTGGGAATTACCAGTAATTTTAGGCTAGTTTAATTGAAAATGCTTAGAATAATAGTGGTTAAAAAATGAAAATAGGCATGTGATGTTAAGATAATGCCATATATATGACTTTATTATGGTTCAAAATATTGAAAAGGTAGGTCAGGCATTGAAGGAATACCCTAATGTTAGATTTTTAGTAGATGCAGCTCAAACATTAGGACATATTCCATTTGACAATGAGAAAGTAAAAGCTGACTTTATATCTTTTACAGGTCATAAGGGACTTTTGGGAATAACTGGTGTAGGTGGATATTACATAAATCCACAAATAAATATGCGCCCATTAAAAGTTGGAGGTACAGGTGTCCTATCAGAATTATTAGTTCAGCCAGCAGGTGTCCCTTTACATTATGAGTCGGGTACTTTAAATCAAGTAGGAATTGGATCGCTATACTATGGAATCTCGTATTTAAATGAGGTAGGGATTAAAAGGATAGCTACTAGTTTATTAGATAAAACTAAACTACTAATTACTAATCTGAAAAAGTTAGATCATATTACTGTGTATTCCAAACCAAATTCTGTTGGGATAGTATCGTTTAACGTAAATGAAGTGATACCTTCAAGATTATCTACCTTTTTATTGGAAGACTATGATATAAAAACGAGATCGGGTTTGATGTGTGCGCCATTTATTCATGAATTTTTGGGGACTAATCCATATGGATGCATTAGAGCTAGTTTATCTACTAAAAATACTAAAAAAGATATTCTTGATTTTGTAGGAGCTATTAGTAAGGTAACGCAAAACTATAATGATATTAGGAATATAAGGATACCAGACATTTACTCAAGTCCAAGCATTTACAATGTTGATTAATGGAGAAACTAAAAATGAGCGATATAAAAGATTTTTGTACATTTTGTGATCCAAATTCAGAAGATAAAAAGAAAATTTGCTATAAGACAAAGAATTTTACTGTTTGGCTTTCTGTTGGACAGATAGTAGAAGGCTATTCACTAATTATTCCAAATGATCACTATAATTGCATAGGTGCTTTACCAGAAGAACTACAAGAAGAATATTTAAGTTTAAAATCTTTGATTAGAAAAAAGATTACTGAAATTTATGGAAAATGTATTTTTTATGAACATGGTAGGGCTGGTTACTGTCATGTTCAACCTGGTGAAGAGTTATGCTATCATGCACATATGCACGCTTTACCTGTAAATGCTAATCTTAAGGAAAAGTTAGTTAGAGATGGTTTGTTTCCTATTAAATTACAAAAACCAGCAGATATTTTTTCGAAATATTATGAACTAGGGCAATATTTGTACTATGAAGATACTGAAGGACAGGGATATCTATTTCAGATTAATAGACCTATTCCTCGACAATATTTACGAACTCTAACAGCTCAAGCTATAGGTAAACCTGAATTAGCAGATTGGCATAAATATCCTGAATTGGATAAGTTATGGTCTGGAAAGAAAAGATTAGCACATGCATTACAAGGCGGAGAAAATAATTGAAAAAATTAGTTAGAAATAAAATACCTCGTTTTGCTCCTAATGCTAAATATAGAAAGCTTAGTTCTGACGAAATTGAGGGTGCGCTAAAAGATAAAATTGTAGAGGAAGCTTTAGAGGTTAAAGCGGCTCCAAATAATCAAAACTTGATTGAAGAATTGGGAGATGTGTATTCTGTATTAGAAGCTTTTCTTGATTATAAGAAAATTGATAAACAATTTTTTCTAAAAAAGGTTGCAGAAAAAAATAGAGAAAAAGGTACATTCTCTGAGTACATATTAATGGAGATAGACAATAATGATAACTAGTGTAGCTCTATTAATAATTTTTGCAAGTATCTCGGCTATTTCGAGAGGTATTATTAGCGTTATCGATAGATATCAAATGGGGTATAGAAAACAAGGCGTTATTGAAGTAAATTTCATCAATAATCTATTTAGTATTATTTTAGTAACGGTATTCTTCATTTTTATGGTAAAGAAATATAATTTCCCGTTTTTTTCTGATATTTATGTTATAAAAATAATAATATATGCATTAGTTGTTCAGATGGTAGCATATGGTTATAGCTATGTTTATAAAAAAGTAAATATAATGCAATCAGTAGTTGTTAATAAATTGTCAGATTTGTTTATCCCATTAGCACTTTTTTTAACAACCGGGTATTTAAACTTTAAATCATACCTAGTTTCAATATCAACTACTATTATAGTCGCTATATATATTTATTATAAAGAAAAAAAGGCAGAGCTTGATAAAAAGGCAATATTAAAAAGCGTATTGGTAATAGTGCCTTTATTGGTTTTTCAATCAGCTATTTCACCTGTCCTTACCCATGGCGTGAAACTGTCAAATCTTTTGTGTAAATAGATCTTTCTCGTAAATTGATTTTTTA
>OLPZ01000304.1_pt1 | contig 39567 bp, 32 predicted proteins | sample 1672711 | NCBI WGS metagenome assembly OLPZ01 (sample SAMEA3136716, study PRJEB25190) | human gut metagenome
TCGGAAAGGAGCGATGGTGCTGGCGGATTGGTGGGACAGGGTTACCGGGCGCGCGAGCCCCAGATGAGGCGCGGGTACCGCACCCCCGGCGGGACCGTCACCACGTGGATCGGCTTCGTTCTCTCGTGCGTTGCGATTGTCTCGACGTTCGTGACCTACACGCCGTCGGCCATCGCCGCGCTTGCGGTGCTGGCGGCAGGGGCAATCTACTTTGCGGCGTATGCACGCCACCAGCTGGTCGGCAACGCGCCCGAGGAGGAATTCGCCCGCATCGAGGCGGCATAGGCGGCAGCGCGGGAAACGGCAACGGACAGCGGAGCACCTGACGGGCGAAGGCCGCACGCTGGGTGCAGAGACGGAGGCGGGCATGGGTACCGTGTACGAAGGCACCGTGTTGACGGTGGACAAAGACGACAGCGTCGCCAGATACCTCGTCGAGGACGATGGGCGCATCTGCTACGTGGGCAACGAGCTGCCGACGCAGTACGCGGGTTGGCGGAGGGTCGAGCTCGGCAGCAAGGCGCTGTGCCCGAGCTTCGTCGACACGCACCAGCACATGGCGAGCTTCGCGACCTTCAACGCGGGCCTCAACGTCATGGACGCGCGCTCCAACGCAGAGATCGTCGAGCGCGTGAGGGAGTTTGCCGCGCGCTCGGACGACAAGACGCTCATCGCGTTTGGCGCGTCCCCGTACTCGGTTGCAGACGGCAGGCTCGTCTCGAGAAGCGAGCTCGACGACGCCTGTCCCGACAAGCCGCTCATGCTCGTCAAATACGACGGGCACGCCTGCATCGTCAACTCCGCCCTGCTCGAGAAGGTGAGAGGCAAGGTGTCGGAGCTGCGCGGGTACCACCCGGACACGGGCGAGATGAACCAGGAGGCGTTCTTTGCCGTCTCGGACTTCATCACCTCGTCCATCTCCATACCCAAGCTCGTGCGCAACGTGCAGCGCACGATGGACTACCTGGCAGCGCGCGGCATCGGCATGGTGCACACGGTGAGCGGCGTGGGCTTTTCCGGTGATCTGGACATCTCGCTGGAGGTCTGGCTGGCGCGCAGCGCGCAAAGCGGGTTCCAGATGCGCGTCTTCCCCCAGTCCATGGATATATCGGTTGCGAAAAAGCGCGGGCTGCCCCGCATCGGGGGTTGCTTTGCCTGCGCGCTGGACGGGTGCTTTGGCTCTGCAGATGCGGCGCTCAACGAGCCGTATGCGGGCACCGGCGACGACTGCGGCGTGCTGTACTACAGCGACGAGCAGGTTGCGGAGTTCTGCAAGGCTGCAAACCGCGCGGGGTTGCAGATCGAGATGCACGCGATTGGCGACAGGGCTTTCGACCAAGCGACTCGCGCCCTCAAGGCAGCGCTTGACGACTTTCCGCGCAAAGACCACCGCCATGGCATCATCCATGACTGCCTGCCCACCAAGGCGGGGCTCGGAATCTGCGCCGAGTACGGTATTCAGTTCCCCATGCAGACGTCGTTTATCGACTGGCCGCAGGAGCCGGACTCCTACCTGCAGCAGCTGCTGGGAGACGAGCGTGCGTGGCACCTGAACCCGCTGCGCAGCATCGCAGATGCGGGCATCGTGATGTCGGCAGGCTCGGACGCGCCGTGCACGGACCCCGACCCCATCTTGTGGATGGAGCGGGCGTGCAACCACTCGAACCCCGCACAGGCGCTGAGCGTGCAAGAGGCCCTGCGGATGTGCACGTACAACGGCTATTGGACAACCTTCGACGAGGGCGAGCGCGGCTCTCTTGAGGCGGGAAAGATCGCCGACATGGTCATCCTCTCCGAAAGCCCCTACGACATGCCGAAAGAAGAACTCGGAAGAATCAAGGTCGAGCGGCTTTTCCTGGGCGGCAAACCCTACGAGAAGCAACGGCAAGGGTTCGTTGCCGCTCTGATCAAGGGGATGCTGGCGAAGAAACGGTGATGCCGGCGACGCATGGCACGAGGGGCCGTGGGGGGCGTCGGTTCATGTTGACGCGGAGGGACACGCCGGCATCCTCCGGCGCATACGTCGTCTCAAATGGAGTCGAAAATGGACTCAATCGCTGCATTTCCATCCGATTGAGTTAAATTTCGCGGTGTTTTTTTAACTCAATTTGATTTAGCAACTGCTAGCAGATAGGCATCACGAGCGCAGTACCATTTACGCCAAACTCCTCAAACAATTCGGATGGGACACTGGCGATAGGCCTAGCTGAGGCAAAGAACTATTCCTCTCGTGTGACAGCAGAAGTGAACAGGACCCGTAGACCTGTTGCCGTCTCATAACAACAAACCATGGGTTGTCATTCAACTCACATAGGACGCACCAAAGGCCCTGGATATCGCTGTCGACTGTATGAACGAGCACTCCGACGTATTCGAAAAGCCTGCCGGAGGAGCGCCGTTCACTAGTGCGCATCGCTACCAGCAGCAGACTTCCTCTCGCGAGGTTCGAAAAGACAGGAAACGCAAGGCAGACGGCAAACATAAGCACAACAACTGCCGTCAATTCTTCTTCCGAAATCGAGTTGCGAGAAACACGACGAAGCACAGAACATAACACGCGTATTCAACGGGTAATGTCCAAAGCGTGCCGTTAACAACATCGGGATAGGGATTTGAGGCGAAAACCCCGGGAATCGGGTGGACAAGCACCAATACAGCATTCTACAAATTTGTTCACACTCACGATTCAGTACCCCGTTTGTCTAGCCTTCGATGCAAGCGAAGGCTCCAAGAAAGAGCCAAAAAGAAAATTGCGCAGACAGCAAACATTGAAAAAACGTAAGTTAACGCAGCTCCCATTAGCTGCATGCTAGAAACCAGCGGTGTGGCAATTAAGAAAGAAACGCAGGCGGCAATTGCATACCCAATAATAATCATACGTTGCCCCCTCATTGTTACAAGCGCAAGATAGGCAATCACGCTCAATGCATTGAAGAGGCCCCCAAGCAGCAACACTGTTAGCTCCACATGGAAGTCCGACAAATCGACACCGTAGAGAAACGACAGAACGGGAACACCTGCAAACCACACGAGTACTGCGCATAGAACAGTCGACGCAAGTACTGCCACCAATCCACGTCCCACGATAGTAAGAAAGCCCCTTGTGTCCCCCTCCGTCCACGTGCTTGCCAGGGAGGTCAGCAGCGGACGAAACACAAATCCCGAGAGAAGATTAATCACAAGAGAAGGAAGGAAAATCGCCGTGTAGAAAAGCTGATACTCATCGGAGAGAAACGACTGTATTGCGAACCTCGGTTCGTTAACCAGGAACATCAAGAGGAATTGTCCCACAAACAGCGGGAGACATGAGTACAACAAACTGCCAACGCTCTTCATATCGAAAATCGGACGAACCGTTACATATTTCCTCGCGGGGATATAGTTCAAGAAGTAGAGAACAACAGCAGAAATCCCTATTGCCAGCAAACACGCCACTATCAAATTGCGGGTTAGTATCACTACGGCAGAAAACACAATGACAGTAGTCAGTACGCGAAAAAACATCGCTTTGCCGGCAATATCGAGGCGGCCGTGCTGCTGAAGCATACCCTGTATTACATCTTCAATCGCATCGAGAACTCTCATCCCAGAAACGAGAATCATCAGGGCAACAACAGCAAACTGCTGGGATGTCGTGCATGCATAAACTGACATGCAGACAAGCATCGCCGCACATGTCAGTATCCTAGACGAATAGTAGACCCCAAACGGATATTTCTCTTTCAAGTCAGTTGACTGAAACGTTCTCATTTCGAACTGGCCGACAACCTGGAATTGCTGGGCAACAGAAAATGCAAGGGAGTAGACACCGCCGACCGCTGCCCCTAGTACCCGTGCTACCACTATCGGAAGGACCACGCTTGCAGCAGAGTTCACAATACTGGCTGCGGTGTTCCAAAAATAATCGCGCTTTAGTTGACGATGATCGATTTTGGCCATTGTTGTCCCTATCGAAAAACAGGCAGTCCGTGTGTAACCGAAAGTCACGACAGCAGATATTTATAATATGTGCCTTCGAGACGTTCCTGAGCGTCATCAAATTTGTACGTCAGCTTGTGGACTGAGGTTTGGGCAAGTATTGCCTCATAAATACCCTTATCAAATGGTTCAAACAGTCGAGTCTGCAACGCATGGGGCACCGAGTTCTCGACAGGAGGAACTTTACTCCACTCTTCCCCGTAGAAATCTATCGCGACTTGCACGGCATGATGAAACAGAAAATAATCGACGATCACATTTTCGCGTTTCCAATACGAATACAAAAAGTTTTTTGCGAATAACAGTATCCTGCTTGGCGTCTGCGAAGAGATAAACCAATTGGAAATCGCCAAGGTATGACCACAAAGCCCCGGTTTTAGGGTCTGGAAAACAAACAAGTTGCTGTCTTCGATATACCTCGGCAACGTTCCGCTCATCATCACCGTGGCATCTATCCAAATCCCACCATAAACCGTGAGCAATTCGAGTCGAACAAGATCAGAGAAATGAGTCTTGCTGATAATCCCCTTGCGGTATTTCTCACAGACGTGCGGCGGGAGGCTGACGAATGTCGAGAGATTGTCCTCGTCGAGAACAACTACCTCATGCGAACTCATGTTTTCTCGTATCGATGCAATACAGGCTTGGACAATGGGCGGCGCATTGTGCTCGCCTTGGAACCAAAGAATCCAGACCTTGTCGCATCTCTTAACAGGGCACGCCGAATACTGCTCCTCAACATCATTCTTAATCTCGGATATCATCTGCTTGTATTTTTTTCTCAGCCAACGATTCGAGCTCAGTTCAAGGTTGAGATTCGTAATTTCCATACCTTTTCTCGAAAAACCGTTCGCAAGCGCAGCCAAACCCGTACGAAAGAAAACATGCTCGCGAAATGCCTGACGCGCAGCATCGACGACGGCACCCTGAGGCGTTTTTTTTGACAACTCTGAATTTCCCGAAGACTCTCCAAACATATTTATTCCAATCGTTTCTATCATCACAGCCAGCAGCTAGAGTCTGCTAAAGTCAGCCCTGCAAAGAACGCAAGTCGAAATTCTAATAGCCAATTCGCTCTATTGCGCTTGAAAGGGATGTCCCTATGAAGTTTACAGAGTACGAAAACCCTGAAGAGCTGCACCATGTTCAAGAGCTTCTCTTGATGTTAGTCAAAGAACTCAATCGCGTTTGCGATGCGCTGAAAATACCTGTTTTTGCATATGGAGGCACCGCTATCGGTGCAGTTCGGCATGGGGGCTTTATCCCTTGGGACGACGATGCCGACTTTGGTCTTCTGCGAAAAGACTACGAGCGCTTCTTGAACGAGGCGCCCGCCCTTCTTGGAGATCAGTTCGAAATTGTCAACAACCGGACAAACGAAAACTACCCTTCCAATATCTCCATCCTCGCTCTCAAGGGCACGTATTCGGTTCCCGAGACATTTGAGAAATGCAAATATCAATATCCAATACGAATAGATATATTCGCTTTCGACAATAGAGTGAATGATGAGAAGCTGTTTCGGAAACAACGCCGGAGCGCAATCATCTGGGGAAGGCTGACGTTCCTTCGTGGCACCTCGAGACCTTACATCGCTTTCAATGGCCCAAAGGAAGCAATCGCTCTTGCAGGATGCAAGATTGTCCACGGCCTGATGATTCTCTTCAATGTCAGTCAACGACACGTCTGCAATAAATGGGAGACCATTGCAACCAAGTACAATGACGCAGCCTCAGATACGGTTGTTGACTTCTCAGACATGTACCCGGAAAAATGGCAGATTTCCTATAGTGAACTTTTTCCTCTGAAGAAGATGAAATTTGAAGACACGTCAGTCTTCGTTCCCAACGATTACGATGCCGTATTGAAGAGGGAGTACGGCAATTATATGGAAATCCCTCCCGTCGAAGAGCGCAAAAACCACCACCCAGCCCGCCTAGACTTTGGGAACTACTAGAGGCGTCCACGAATAATCGCGTGGACGACCTGCTCGGATTTTATCTATAGTTCGACCCACCAATTCTCACGCCATTGGCACATCTGAAAGCTGTAGTAATGGAGATCACACGACAATGAACGCCGCTTCACAATCATCAAATCACACGTTTGCCGTTTGCGCTTATGGAGATAGCCCCTTTCTCCCCGAGTGTCTTGAGTCTGTTTGCTCGCAGACAGATCCTTCGAGGGTGCTCATCGCAACCTCGACACCGAGCGAATACATCTCCTCGCAAGCCGAGAAATTTGGTGTCCCCGTTTTCGCGAACAATGCGAAACCTGGAATAGCCTCCGATTGGAATTTTGCGCTCTCCTGCGTCGAGACTCCTCTAGCTACAGTCGCTCATCAGGATGACGTATATCTAGAAAACTACTCACGCTCGCTTATCGAGGCAGCTTCAAAAAACCGACAGCCTCTTGATCTATTTCACCAATTACGAGGAAATTCGCGGCAACGCAATCGTCAGCGACAATAAGTTGTTGCACGTCAAGCGAAGATTGCTCTCCTCGCTTGAAAACGGCAACAATTCGAGTTCAATACGCACGAGGCGACGCGCTTTGTCACTAGGCTCTCCAATCTGCTGCCCCTCAGTCAGTTATTGCCTGCCTCACCTGCCTTCCCCGCTCTTTGAAGAGACAATGAAATGCAGCCTGGATTGGCAGACATGGGAGCGCCTCTCAAAGCTTGACGGTGACTTCTACTACGATACGAATATCTTGATGCGTCATCGCATCCACGAGGAGTCCGAGACCTCGCACCTTATCGCCGACAATACCCGAAGCAAAGAAGACCTCGAGATGTTGTGCAAGTTCTGGCCAAAGCCCATCGCAAAAATCGTTAACCACTTCTACGCAAAGAGCCAGCAGCTATTCTGCATTGATGCCATTGGCAGCCGCGGCGTCGATGAAGGTCTGCCCATACCCCGCTAGGTTCCCCTCGCTGTGATAATGTGCAATGAACGCGTTGAGCTGCGCGGCGCTGCAGCAATGCGAAGTACCGTTCAGCACGGCAAACTGATAAAACTCACAGCCCCCCTGAGAATACTTGCTGGGATTGAGAAGCGCAGCGTATTCCTTGACAGAACGGGAGCTATCCTGCGCATGCTCCTTTTCCGCCATCGAAAGCAGCGTGAACGAATAGCGGGTGTACGTGATGCCGTTGTCCTTTGCGGCGCCCGTCACACGGCCGTCGTTGTCCGCAGAGTACTTGACGCCGTTGAACGTCCCCTCGCCGCGCAGCACATAGCTCTCGCGCAAGGTGACATGTGGCCACCCCGCAGACGAGTAACCCGGAATGGCGGAATGCGTCGTGGGGTCAATCCAATAGCGCTGCAGGCCACCATCGTAGGAGGAGGTCACGACCCAACCCGGGTCTTCGAGTTTGCCGTCATTGTTCGCCAGATATACGTATCCCGTGGAGGGATCCGTCCATTTACCGCGCACGACAAAACCGTCTGGACGAGCGTACGCCCACCAACCTGCATCGGCGGCGTTTCTGGCCTGGCTCAACCGCCGCGAACCCCAAGGCAGGGATGGCGAACGGGGCTGTGCTCGCCTACGGGGACGAATCACGGGCAACAATTGCTTAGTCTACTCCCCCAATTCGGGAAGCTTCTCCACGTACGTCTTCACAGCTTCTTCCCAGGGACGCATTTCATCGCCTATCGTCGCCTCGAGATGCGCGTTTTTCAGGCTCGAGAAATGCGGCCTGTCCGCGGATTGCGGGAAGCGCTCCTTGTACTGCGCGCTCGTCAGCGGTTCTTTCTCGCAGGGAATCCCCGCAAGATCAACCACCGCACAGGCAAAGTCGAACCACGAGCACGTCCCGTTGTTGGTGCAGTGGTAGACGCCGTATTCCTGCGTCAGGGCAAGCTTGAGAATCTCGTATGCCAAGTCGTTGGCGTTTGTCGGGTTTCCAAACTGGTCGGCGACGACGCTGATCTTTCCGAGTTTCTTTGCCAGGCGGATCATCGTCTTTGCAAAGTTCTTTCCCCCGTAGCCGTACAGCCATGCCGTGCGCACGATGAAGAAGCGCGAGCAGAGTTCCTTGACCGCCTCTTCGCCCGCGAGCTTGGTGCGCCCGTAGGCCGAGATAGGCCCGACCGGGTCGGTTTCCACGCGCTCGCCCTCTTCGTTACCCGGAAAGACGTAATCGGTAGACACCTGAACGAGTTTTGCACCGTGTTCCTCGCACGAACGTGCAAGATTCGCGGGCCCCATGTGATTGACTGCATCGGCAGCTTCGAAGTTTGACTCGCACCCATCGACGTTAGTGTATGCAGCAGCGTTGATGACGATGTCATAGCCTTTTGCCAGCTCGGATGCGACCGCGCTCTCATCGGTGATGTCCAGCCCCTCGGAGTCCAGGGCGACGACCTCGGCGTCCTGATACTCAGCCGGGAGAGGCCCGATTTCGGCGCGCATGTCGCGCAGCACACGCTGCAGCTCGGTTCCCAGCTGTCCGTTTGCGCCGGTGATGAGAATTTTCAAGTTTTTGCTCTTTTCGTTGATTGCATCGTCGAGAAGTGGTGCCCCCTGTGGGATTCGAACCCGCGACCTTCTGCTCCGGAGGCAGACGCTCTATCCAGCTGAGCTAAGGGGACACATGTGGGTATTATAGCGAGTCCACGGTCGAGTTACCGAATCCTCTCCTGATTTTGCATTCCGCAGAAGGCGCAACCGGGCGAGAGGGCACTGCCGTGGACACGCACAAGGGTGACAGCAGACGCGCTTATTCAGCCGTCCCTACGCCGTTCTACGGCACCGCAGCGACACCCGCATGCGCGACCTGCGCAGTTACCTCTGCTTCTCGAGAATTGTCACCGTCTCCACATGGTACGTTTGGGGGAACAGGTCGACGGGCGTAACACTTTGGGCCTCATATCCCGCATCCTTGAACTGGACGATGTCGCGCGCAAGCGTGGTGGGGTTGCACGAGACGTACGCGATCAGCCATGCACGCGTGTTGATGAGCCCCTCGACCGCCTTTGGTCCCAGGCCGCTGCGCGGCGGATCCACGACGACCTTGTCGACCGTGCCCAGCCCTGCGAGCTCGCGAGCCACGTCGCCGCCCACGACCTCTGCCCACAGGCTGTTTTTCTCGAGGTTGCGCCGCAGATCGCGCACCGACGAGCCCTCCATCTCGACGGCGGCAACCGACTGCGCGCGCTCTGCGAGCGGCAGCGTGAACGTGCCCGCGCCCGAATACAGGTCGAGCACGCTGTCCAGCCCGTCGACAGCGAGTCCTTCGAGAGCAAGTTCGACGAGCCTTTCCGCATTTGGGGTGTTGACCTGGAAGAACGAGGGTGCCGACAGCAGCATCTTGTAGTCGCCGATGCGTTCGCTCCAGCAGCCGTGCCCCGCGAGCGACTCCACGCCCACGACCTTGCGGCGCTTCGCGTCGCCCTTGATCAGCACGCGTGTGACACCGGGGCGTTTTACCGGCAGACCATCAGACACGACGCGCGCGACATTCGCGCGCGGGAAGCGCCCGGGGCTGGTCCACAGCGCGACCTCGACGTCCTTCGTGCGCTCGGACATGCGGATGCCCACGCGCTCGATGCCCAGGTCGAGGGTTCCCGCCGCGTAGCGCAGCGAACCGGTCAGAACGCGTGGGGCCTTTTCGAGCTTCTTCGCACACAGCTTGCACTCAGCAAGCGGGACAAACGACCCGCCGTGCGCATGCATGCCCAGGGTGAAGCGCCCGGCAACGTCCTGCCCCACCTCGAACTCGACCTTGTTGCGATAGTTCCACTGCTTGGGGCTCGCAACGCATGCGCCAACGAGGGCGTCTGCTGCCTCGTCACCATATTTCGCGATGCGTGAAAACGCATCGACCACCGCTTGGCGCTTCCAGAAAAGCTGCTTCTCGTAGGCAAGGTTCGCCCACGGGCATCCGCCACAGCGTCCCGCCGCGGCAAGCGCGCACGGAGGCGTGACGCGGTCGGGGGACGCTTCGACGAGCTGGTCGACCTCGCCTTTCACGAAGCGCTCTTTGTCTTCCGAAATGCGCGCAAGCACTGTGTCGCCCGGCAGCGCGCCGGCAATAAACGCCGCGCGCCCATCCTGCAGGTGCGCAACGCCATCCCCGCCATAGGCGAGGGATTCGATTGTTATCTCTTCAGTCTTCATGCGCTACATGATAGCGGAACGCGAGGTGCGGGCGCGGAGGCGTTGCAGGGGTTTTGAGCAGCCCGCAAGGCAGGTGCCGCAGGAGTTGCCGAGGGAGACGGGTTTTGCCGCGGAACGCCCCAAGGGCGACGGATTCTGCCGCGAGGCATCCCGAGGGTGACGGATTTCGCCCGATTTCCGTCTCCCTTGCGGGCTCCCATGACAGCCGGCAGGGCGGCTGCCGTGCGAATGCCCGAGGGGGACACTTCCTGCCGCGAGACTGTCCAGGAGCGAAGGGCTCCGGCTGGTTTCTTCTCCCTCGCGTGCTTTCACGGCATCCCGACAGGACAGCTGCCGCGAGACTGCCCGAGGGAGACGGATTTTGCCGCGGAACGCCCCGAGGGCGACGGATTTCGCCCGGTTTCCGTCGCCTTCGGACTCTCTCACGGCACCCGCCGCTCAGCCAGCGCGCCCCCCTAGCACGCAAAAGGCCCGCCTCGAAAGGCGGGCCTTCAACACAAAACTATGCTCGCGTACTCGAGCTTACAGGCTCAGCGCGTCGACGGGGCAAGAAGAAATGCAAGCACCGCACTCGATGCACTCGTCCTCGTTGACCTCAGCGTAATCGTTGACGGTCAGAGCGCTTACCGGGCAGGTATCTGCGCAAGCGCCGCACGCGATGCAGGTATCCTGGTCAATCTTTACTGCCATGAGTCTTCCCTTCTCTACACGGCACCAAAAGGAGCCGCCTTCTCGGTAGCTAATGAGCTACTGGCACTCTACCGCCCCGCCCTCGAGTTAGTCACGGACAACATTCCCAAAGCGCAGGAAACTTCGCTCAGCGGACACCCGATTATTTGGCCAGCGGGAGCTTGATCGTGAACGTCGTGCCCGAGGCATCCGATGCCGCCGCAATCGTCCCACCGTGCATCTCGACCGTCGACTTGGCAATGGAAAGCCCCAGCCCAAAACTCGCCGCCTCGCCCTCGTGCGTGCGCGCCTTGTCCGAACGGTAGAAGCGGTCGAACAGGTGCGGCAGATCCTCCGAGGGGATGGGGTCGCCTCCGTTATGCACGGTCAGCACCGCTTGGTTCTTGGCGCGCACGAGCTTGAGCGCGATCTTGCCCGGTTGCTCCGAGTACTTGCACGCGTTCTCCAGAATCGTCTTGACAGCGCTCTCAAGCCGCATCTCGTCGCCTTGCACATGCAGCCCTTCTTCGACCTCGTCTTCGATCGTGAGGCCGCGCTCGAAGGCGACGGCATCGAACTGCAGCACCTGGCCTTCCACGACCGAGCTCAAATCGACGTCCGCCATGAGCTGCTTGGTGTCGATGCCCGCATCTGCCTGGGCAAGCGTGAGCATGTCTTCCGTCAAATGCTGCATGCGCGTTGCCTCTGCGGAGATGCCCTCGACCCACGCGCCCTGCTCTCTGACCGTGGCATCGGGGTTGTCTGCCAGAATGGCCGCATCGGCCATGATGATGGTGAGCGGCGTCTTGAGCTCGTGGCTCGCATCCGCGATGAAGCGCTGCTGGTCTTTCCAAGCCCGCTCTACCGGACGCGTCGCGAAGCGCGACAGGAACACGGTAATCGCGAAGATCGCGAGCATGAGGATCGCCCACAACGCGGCGAGCACGCCGAGGGACTGCAGCAGCTCCCCTTCGACCTGCGAAGCGCTCACAAACGCGATGCGGTAGCTCGTGCTGCTGGTAGAGAGCCGGTAATAGAGCCCGTAGTCGGCGAGCTTACCGCTCTCTGCTCCGTCGGCAAGCGCCGCCGTGACCACGTCCTGCAGCGTGTCGCTGTCCTCGATGACCGCCGTGGAAGACGCGTCCGTGACGATGTAGCCCGGGTTGTCGAGATAGATGGTCACCGCAAGCACGGGGATGTTGCGCATGCGCTGCCCCTGCCCGTGCCAGCCATCCCCGTCGCCCTTGCCGCGCCCAAACCCCGGAAACGACTGCGTCGAGCCGGTATCGCTCACCGCCATCTCGAGGGTATGCTCCACATCGCCCTTCATGGTGCTGTAGTTATTGAACCCCACTACCGCAAAGGCGATAAACGACACGATGCCCACGAGCACCATGGTGATGAGGATGAAACGTCGTCTGAATTTCTTGAGCATCTTTTTCGCAGCCTACTCGCCCGCGGGGGCCTCGAGACGGTACCCCACCTTGCGCTGCGTCACGATCTGCGCGCTTGACCCCAGGTACTTGAGCTTCTTGCGCAGAAACGAGATGTAGGCCTCTACATTGTTGTCGTCCGCATCGGAATCCACGCCCCAGACACGCGCGATGAGGGTCTCTTTGGGAAGCGTCTGCGCGAGGTTCGACATGAACAGCCGCATGAGCTCGAACTCCTTGTACGAGAGCGTGACCGTCTTGCCGTTGCAGGACAGCTCGGACGTGCTCAGCCCGAGCTTGAGGTCTCCCGCCGTCTGCTCGTCGACGACCAGCTCGCCCTGCCGGCGGGTCAGCGCGCGCAGACGCGCCATGAGCTCTGCAGGCTGGAAGGGCTTGGTGAGGTAGTCGTCGGCGCCGGCGTCGAGCCCGGTTACCTTGTCGCTCAGCGATGTCCGAGCCGTGAGCATGATGATGGGCGTGCTCACCCCCTGCTTGCGCGCTTCGTGGACAATCTGGAAGCCGTCCATGCCGGGCAGCATCACGTCGCACACGAACACGTCGTAGTCCGCGCCGGTAAGGTAGGCCAGCGCGTCCTTGCCGTTGTAGGTGACGTCTACCTGATACTTGTTTTCGCGGAGGATCTGCGCGATGGCGTTTGCCAGGCGCACCTCGTCTTCTGCAATAAGAACGTTCATACCGGTCTCTTTCTCTGCAGCCGGTCCACGACTGGGGCCAACCGTATTCTAAGTTATGAGAAGTGTATGTGCTCCGCCTGAAGTTAGTCTGAAAGGATTACACTCCCCCAATGCCCAGCTGACCTGCATACGGCCCGTTTTTAGGGCATAATGCAAGCAACAGACTCTGCAGATGCAGCAGCAGAAACGCAGTATAGGAGGCCGTGTGACGTCGTTACACAGCAAGCGCAAACGCCGCGATCGGGCACAGCGCCGTTCCGTCACAGTCATGACCGTCATCGGCGCAATTGCAGGCGTCATCATCTTTGGCGTCGTCGCCGCCGGCATCGTGGTGAGCAGTTGGCTTTCGGACCTGCCCGATTACTCCGACCTCGAGTCCTACACGGAGTCCGGCATCACCACCATCTACGCGAACGACCGCACCACGGTGCTCGGCAAAATCACCCTTGAAAACCGCATAGACATCGACAAGGACGAGATTTCGCCCTATGTACTCGAGGGCACGGTGGCAACCGAGGACGAGCGCTTCTACAGCCACAGCGGCATCGACCCGGTGGGCATCATCCGCGCGCTGTTCGTCAACCTGAACGCGGGCGGCACCTCCGAAGGAGCCTCCACCATCACCCAACAGCTCGTGCGCAACACGGTCTTGCTCGACGAGATGACCACGCGCAGCGTCCAACGCAAAGTCCGCGAGATGTACATTGCGAGCAAGGTCGAAGAGCAATACTCCAAAGACGAAATCCTCACGATGTACCTGAACGTCGTCAACTACGGCGACGGCTGCTATGGCATCGAGGCCGCCTCGCGCGACTACTTTGGAAAAAGCGCGAAGGACCTGACGCTTTCGGAGGCGGCGCTGCTCATCGGCATCCCGCAATCCCCCAACGCCAACAACCCGCGCGAGCACTACGACGCCGCGCTCAAGCGCCGTACAACCGTGTTGAACCGCATGCTCTCCAACGGCTACATCACGCAGGCAGAGTACGACGCCACCATCAACGACCAGCCCAAGCTCTCCAGTTCCTCCGCCAAAGACGACGAGATAGCCAACATCGCCCCGCACTTTGTGGACTACATCCGTCAGCAGCTCGAAGACTCGGGCAAGTTCTCGGAATCGGAGCTTTCCAAGGGCGGGCTGAAGGTCTACACGACGCTCGACGTAAACGACCAGCAGGCTGCCAACAAGGCGGTCCAAGACGGCCTGAAGTACCAGGACTCCGGGTTTGACGGAGCGTTGGTCTCCATCGACCCGAGCAATGGCAACATCGTGGCGATGGTGGGCGGAAAGGACTACAACGCGAGCCAATTCAACCTGGCAACGCAGATGAGCAGGCAGGCGGGTTCGTCGTTCAAGACGTTCACGCTGCTCGCCGCGCTGCAGGCGGGCGTGGACCCCGACAACACCTACATCAATGCCGACAGCCCCGCCACCATTGGAACCAACTGGACGGTCAACAACTCCGAAGGCGAAGGCGGCGGGTATATGAGCATCCGCGAGGCCACCACCTACTCCGTCAACACCGTGTACGGCCGTCTCATCCACGGCATCGGCGCGCAGAGCGTAGTGGACATGGCACATGCCGCGGGCATCACCTCCGACCTGCAGCCCTACGACTCGCTCACGCTGGGCGCCCAGGGCGTGAACGCACTTGAGATGGCGAGCGCGTACGCGACCATCGCCAACGGCGGCATGTACCACGAGCCGGTTGCCGTGACGGATATCGAGAACTCCAAGGGCGAGACGGTCTATTCGCACAAGTACACGCAGGGCACGCGCGCGTTCTCTGCCGCGATTGCCTCCGAGGCGACCGACATCCTCAAGACGGTCGTCGAGTACGGCACCGGCACATCCGCGAGCCTGTATTCCGGCCAAGAGGCCGCCGGCAAGACCGGCACCTCCGAGCATGGCCGCGACCTGTGGTTCTGCGGCTACACCCCGCAGCTGGCAACAGCCGTATGGGCGGGTTACCGCGAGGAAAAGGCGACTGGCAAGTACGGCGGCTCCACCTGCGGTCCCATCTGGCGCACGTACGTGAACGCCGCGCTCAAGAATTCCGAAATTCAGCAGTTCCCCACGACTACGGAGAAGATCCAGTACCTCGACTCGAGCACGTGGAACTTCACCGGCTACGACGAGGGCAGCTCGGAATACTCCTCTGCCGAGCGCAGCTTCAAGAACAACCAGTACGACAGCAGCCATTACCGCGACTACGACACGGGCGCGGCGAGCGGGCCAGACCAAGATGCCGACACCGTCGGCCCAACCCGGAGCACGGGGTCTGGAACCGGCAACGGCTCTGCAGCGACAGGCTCTAACGACACGGGCGGCGCAGGCGGCGACGAGTCCGGCAGGAGCGAATCCGACGAGGGCGCAGGCGACGACGAACCCTAAGGGGCAGGCTGCAGAGGCGAGCCTTGGGCGCTCGCCCGCATTGGCGTCGCGGCACCCGCATTCATGCCCGTCCCGTTATATCCTGCCTGCCAAGAGCTCCAGGCGCAGCTTTGAGAGACTCTGGCCTGCGGGAACGGCAATATCTGCGCGGCGTGCCAACGAGGCGCGGCATTTCGCCGACGCCTGGCGCAGGGCGACCTCTTCCACCACGCCCACCACCTCGTCAGGCATCTGCGGCTTGTACTCGCGCAGGAGCGTTGCAGCAAACTTGGTGCGCTGCTCGGGCGTCTCTGGAACTGGCGCGTTGTCGTAGCGCTCCATCTCGAGCGTGCGCCGCGTCACGTACACGTGGGAGAGGTCTCCGTACACATAGCCGCCGCAGTAGAGCGCAGCCGCATGGATCCAAGTCCAGAAGTCGCGTCCGTAGTCGCGCACCGGATGCGTCTGAATCAGCTTTACCAGCGCGCGGTTCATGAGCATGGTGCTCGCGTGAGCCCAGTTGGGGACGAGCAGCAGGCTCGCCTGCTTTTCCACGCATTCCTCGTAGCCGTCGTAGTCGTCGCCCAGCGGGATGCCGTTCAGATCGATCTTCTTCACATTGCCGTAGTAGAGCTCTGGCCTACTGGTATTGGCCGAGATGCGAGTGATAGCCGCCTCGAGCTTGCCCAGACGCCATTCCTCGTCCTGGTAGGCAAAGCCAATGTAGTCGAACTCGTCGGGCTTGCAGGCGTGGAACAGGTCGAACATGCGCCGTTCCACGCCCCTGCGCTCGGTGTTGAACAGGATGCGCATGGTCTGGTGCTCGGCGGCGTAGGTCTCCAGGATGTGGTAGGTGTTATCGGAGGAGCTGTCGTCAGCTACCCACAGCGAGACCTCGCAGCCCGTCTGCCCAAAGATAGTGTCGAGCTGTTTGGCAATGGTGACCTGCGCATTGTGGGTTGCCATGAGGATGAGGACACGCGGCAGATGATTCAACGGGCGCTCCTAAGATGCCTAGTGACGAAATCGTTCGGCCGTATTATTGCATTTGCGAACCGGCCCGAGACAAAGCAAGAGGCGCCACCTCCCAGACAAAGGGGATGGCGCCATTCTGGCCACGCCACTCCCAGTTGTCCTTCAATATCGTTGTAAGCGTCGAAAGCAAAGGTCCTTGCCTCACCCCGTCGCTATTTTCACAAATAAACCGTAAGAATCTAGCATGAATGTTTCCCGCGCAAACCTAGCCGCAGAGCACACAAACGCTGGTCGGTTTTTCCACTAGGCTATTTAGGGAGCACGAAGCGGCTTTTCAGCCATACGGGGAATGCCATGATGGCGTGCCCCACCTTGAAGGTCTTGCTTTCGTGGATGCTGCTGTAGACGCGGTCGAGACATTTTCCGAGCTCGTAGACGTGCAGATTGAACGAGCGGCGCTGAGCAGGACTCAGCGTGTCGCGGAATTCTTTGATCTTCTCCTCTCCTACAACAGGCACGTCGCGCGCCACGGTCTCCCACGTGTCGAACAGACGGTGGCAGAAGGCGTCGCAGTATTCCTGGCTCAGCTCATCCTGATGCGCGTCGAACCACGTCTCGAGCTTCTCGGCCACCGTAAACAGCCCTTGTACGTTTTTGATACTGCGCGCGCTAGTCATAGTCGACCCTGCCCGCATGCGCCGCTTGTACAGGACGCGGTTTAGAAACGCCGCGCGCTGCGCCAGCGGGAACACCTGCATCGTGAACAACAGATCTTCGTGGATGATGCCTTCCTCGAAACGCAGCCCCGCGTCTTCTATCATCTCGCGCCGATACATGAACAGGCAGGCCGAGGGACGAAACGAATCGACACGTTCGAAAGCGGCAAACAGGTGGCAGCCGTCCATTACGCCTTCGATATCGCGGCGATCATCCTGATTTTCGGGATGAGTCCTGTTGAGCTCCCGCGTTTCGTAGAACGTCGACGCCGAGAAGCACAGTAGATCAAGCTCTTCGTTTTGCGCCTTTGCGACGAGCAGCTCCAGGGCATCGGGAGTGTAATAGTCATCAGAGTCGAGATGGAGCACGTAGACACCCCGTGCACGATCGAGTGCAACGTTGCGCGCCGCAGATTGCCCTGCGTTCTTCTGCTCCACAAACACGAAACGGGGGTCGTCTCCAACCGTGCGCTTTCCAACCGCGACCGTGTTGTCAGTCGACCCGTCATCAATGCACAGGGCTTCGAAATTAGCATAGGTCTGGTCAAGCAACGACTGCAGGCATTCCGCGTAGTATGCTTCGACGTTGTAGGAGGGAATTACCACCGTTACCAGAGGAGCTTCGGGCGTTCCGAGGGTTTTTGACATTACAGCTCAATCCCTTCGGGGTAGCGTCGGCAAAACTCGTCGGGGCTGCTCAGAAGCAAGGCAAGCCGCTGGCGGTAGCGCTCGGACAGCATGGACTCGTCCAGAAGTCCTTCTGCTTTAGCCTCGCGCATGTCGTCGGCCCAGCGCTGAGCAAATTCCTCGTGGTGCTCGGCTGAGATGCGATCGTAGTTCCAGGTGTAGCCATCGAAACGCATGGCATTCAGGATGGGGCCAAACGTATGCAGGTCCGCATTGCCCCGCCTGCGCAGGAATTCGAATGTGCGCTCGTACTCTCCGCAAATGGCAAACACCTTGTCGCCCGATTTGGATGAGGACGCGGCATTGTCCATGCGATAGTGCAGGTACCCCTTCTTCAGCAGCACGGCGCGGCGCGTGGCCACCCAGCATTGCTGGACAAACGACGTGTCTTGGAACGATGCACCCGGCGTGGGGCTGAACTGTATGCCGTTGTCAATGATCATCGACCTGCGATACAGAGCCGACCAGATCGCCGGACGTACGCGCACGACGTCGATGTGCTGTGACGGGGCAAACGGGCGCTGATATGGAAACGCATCGAAGATGCGCTCCAGATTGTCCCTGTGGCCGTCATTCCGATGCTCGTAGTAGTTGCTCTTTACCAGATCGGCGTCGTATTTTTCTGCCGCAGCGAGGTAATCGGCGAACATATGGCGGTCGGCAAAGTCGTCCGGTTCGCAGATGCCAATGTATGTTCCCCGCGCAGCTTGGATGCCCCGATTCATCGAGTCGCCGTACCCGGTGTTGCTTTTGCTGACAATACGAAAGCGGCTGTCAGCGAGCGCATATTCCGAGAGGATTTCTGAAGAAGCATCGGTGGAGCCGTCATCGACGCAGATGAATTCGATGCTCGCAAGCGTTTGGGCGGCAAGCGAATCAAGGCACTCCCTTAGGAATGGTTCAGCGTTATAGACGGGGACCAAAACCGATACCCGCGGCGTCATACCTGGAATTGCCCTGTGTCGCGAAAACAGCCTCATCGTTTCTTCCAATTGAGTTCGCGCGAGTGCGCTACCATACATTCGATTGTCAATATCCCATTCTATAGCAAGGGGGACGGCGAAGAATGCTTTCGACGCGAGAGACCACAGCAAACGCCCAGATAGGTTCCCCAGCCGTTTCGATTGTCGTGCCCCTGCACAACGCAGAAAGCTACGCCAGCACACTCGTTGCCTCGTTAAAAGCGCAGACCTTTCGCGAGTTCGAAGTGATACTGGTCGACGATGGCTCAACCGATGGAACTGCAGATGCGCTCGAGCGCGAGATAGTCGGCGACGCCCGATTCAAGATCATCAGCCAAGAGGCGGCAGGTCCCGGCGTTGCCCGCAACGCCGGGATAGCTCATGCACGCGGCGCGTATATCGGATTCGTCGATGCTGATGACGAAATCAATGCCCACATGGTCGAGCGCGCATACGGCCTCGCGCGAAAAACGAAAGCCGACATCGTCATCTGGCAGGCGCGACATCATAACATGAAGACGGGTGCAACATACCCGAGCCCCGACCGATGGAACCCGAGAGAGTATCCCTCCGTCTTTGACCCACGCGAGCACGCAGATAACCTGTTCGGGTCATTTCGAAACTGGCCGTGGGACAAGCTGTTCAGACGCGAGTTTCTCGCAGACAACGGCATACAGTTTCCCGCCTTGTACCGCACCGAGGACCTTGCATTCACATGCAGCGCCCTTGCATCTGCGCGGCGCATCGCCCTTCTGGACAAGAGGTTGTACACCTATCGCGTCGGCGGAAGCTCTAGCAGTACTCAGACACTCGACCAGCATCCCTACGATTTCATCGAGAGCTGCAAGCTTCTGCGCGCCTATCTGAAGTCTCACGAGCTGATGGACACTTACGAAAAGACGTATGTGCAGTGGTGCACGCTCTGCGTACACGTAAACATGCTGGGACTCCAGACCCCCGACGCGTTCCTAGGGGTGTACCGTGCACTGAAAGAAGGTGGGCTCGACGATATGGGGCTAACTGCCGAAGCGGTATCCGGCGATGCCGACGGAGAGAACGGCGCTGCAGCCGACGCCGTCCACGAGGATGCCATCAACGTTGCCGCCGCCAGAACCGTCGAAATCATCAGGCATTGCGAGCCCGATGAAGGGGCCTTCCTCATCCTGCGCGCCGAGGCAAACAGAATCGAGGCGCTGCGCACGAGAGCCTCCGGCATCGCGCAGTCCAGGACTTATCGTGCAGCGAAGACGCTGGCCAGGCCTCTTCTAGCCTTGAGCGGGTCTACCGGGAGAAGCTGAGGCTGCCGGAGTCTCAAACGCAGAAAAAGATAAGCAGCGCGATACCTCACGATTCTTCATGCTCTCCCTCGTGGATAACATATCGACACGCGAGAGCAGAGAAGGCGCGCAGATCTTTTATTTCAAGAAACGATTCAATACGTGCTTCTCACTAGACAAGTCCGCTTCTCTAGAACACCCGATGCGGCGGCTGTTTTATAATTTTGACAACGAACCTAAGAGGCAACGCAATATCTCGGCGTGCCGAGGTGACAGTGAGGTGGTTGGCATGTCCTCCGTATTTCGCGTAAGAACATTCGTGGGCGTCTTTATCACGCTTCTTTTGGCGGTGCATCTTTCAAGTGTCTCAGCCGTAGCAGACGAGAGCTCTGTCGCAGAAGACGCTTCCTCCACTCCACTGCAGTCCATCGCTTCCTCGCAGGAAGGCGCGCAAAACGAGACAACGGATACTGCGCAAGGCAAGAGCCATGGGGCTTCCACTGCCCCGGAAGGCACCGCCCAGCCCTCGGAAAGCGCAGGGAGGGGTTCGTCTTCCACACCCAATGCCATACCGAACAACTCATCTTCCGCAGACAGCACTGGACGCGAATCCGATTCCTCGGCGGAACAGCAGCAACCGGTAAACCCCGCTCAGAACGCCAATTCTGGCTGGGTGAGTAAAGACGGAAAGAAATACTATTACGATCCCACAACCCACGCGCTGCGCAAAGGCTGGCTGCAACTCGGAAACTCACGATACTACCTCGACCCTAACTCCGGTGAGATGAGGACCGGGGTCGTCAGGGTCGGCGGCGAGGGCTACCTCCTCGCACCCTCCGGGGCCATGAGGACCGGCTGGGCCGAGGAGGGCGGCGCGTGGTACCTGGCCTCCACCTCGGGCGCGCTGCGCACCGGCTGGGCCAAGGACGGCGCGTGGTACTACCTCGACCCGCAGACCTTCGAGATGAGGACCGGCTGGGTCAAGGACGGCGGGGCCTGGTACTACCTGGGTCCGTCGGGCGCGCTGCGCACCGGCTGGGTCAAGGACGGCGGGGCCTGGTACTACCTGGACCCGTCCGGGGCGATGCTGACGGGCTGGGTCAAGACCGGCGGCGCGTGGTACTACCTGGACCCGTCCGGGGCGATGCTGACGGGCACCAACACAATTGGTGGGATTCGTTACACATTCAACAGTGGCGGAAGTTTATTAGAAGAGCAAACCGCGGACTACACGATTATGGGAAATTCCAACACGTCGGTGAACGAGATGGTTCGCTTGTATAACTCCTCGGGTGCCTCCTACCCCTCTAACGTCTACAACAGCAAAGGGGCTGCATCCATCGAAGACTTCTGCCAAATCGTCTTCGAAGAAGCTCGTTCCGAAGGAGTGAACGCAGAGGTCGCTTTTTGTCAAGAGATGAACGAAACTAATTGGCTCCGTTTTGGAGGAGATGTTCAGGCCGCACAATGCAACTTTGCCGGCCTTGGCGCTACAGGAAACGGGGCGCCGGGCAATACATTTCCAGATGTTCGCACGGGCGTACGTGCTCAAGTGCAGCATCTCAAGGCATATGCATCAACAGCACCACTCAAGAATAACTGCGTTGACACGAGATTTGACTACGTACGCCGAGGGAGTGCTCCGACCGTATCGAAACTGTCTGGAACCTGGGCAGCCAGTAAGTCCTATGGACAAGACCTTCTGAAACTCATAGATGAATTGCAATCTATTTAGATAGGCGTCACCCCGTCAGCGCTACATTACCCAGCAGAGTGCCGACCCATCTCTTCCGGGTATCTTCCTTTAGCCGGACGTATCACTGCCGGCCCGCTCAGCGCCACCCCATTCGTCTGTCGAATACATAGTCAGATTCATCTTTGTGTGTAAATTCGAAATCCCCGATTAATTCGGAGAATTGCTGCAGCGAGGCCATTTAGCCATCTCCCACGCCTTCAATCGATGCCGATACCCCACTCTGCCCAGATAAGTCGCCGCGGATGTCGAACGGTCGCCGAAGCCCATAGAGGGGCCTGCGTCAACACGTCTCGATTGATATGTCTTGATGTGAAAACGAGCTATCCTGAGCTCAACAAAAAAACTGCAGCCCCCCGAGAAATCAATTACGTCTAACCTCGACAGGTCGAAGCTATCCGCATCTTGGAAAGCGCCTTCCTCCGAGAAGGAAACGAACATCCAGTCATCCTCGTCCGCAAGCGATATAGTCGAAGCGTCTACCTGAGACAGCAGGAAGAGGCAGTGATGCCGTCAGCTGATTGGGGACGAACGGCAGAAAGCAAACTTCGGGGGAAGGCGAAAAACTAAACGCTAACTATCAGAAGAACGAGAGGTCAGCGATTGTTAGCAATTTGCAAAACTAGGCCCTCTTCTTTCAAAGAAGAGTAATGAATAAATTGCAAGGAGAAAGACCTCAGTACGACATAAATTCGTGCTAATAACAGCCTGGCATCTCGCATACCACAAAGCAACAATGAGTTACGCACAAATACCACTAGGAAGCTGGTCGAAACCAGTTAGATAGGTCAGCTCATCAGACAATAATGAACTGCCCCCCTGGACAGCAGTTGCCTTATGGCATCACTTGAATAATTAGATACAATAGGTTCCCCTGGATTAGAGACTATAGGAAGTTTGAACGCCAATGAAAGTCCTGTTGATTATTCCCGCTTACAACGAGGAAGCTAATATCGAGAGGGTTGTAGATAATCTTATCGAAAAGTTCTCTGAGTTCGATTACGTGATTGTAAACGATGGTTCTCATGATAGAACTCCGGACATCTGCAGACAAAAGAACTACCGATTCCTTGATTTGCCAATTAATTTGGGCTTGTCCGGCGCCTTCCAAGCGGGAATAAAATATGCGTATAAGCATGACTACGACTGCGCAATACAGTTTGATGCCGACGGACAACATCGTCCCGAATTTCTTACATCTATGGTGAACGAGCTCGAAGGCAACGATATCGTTATTGGGTCAAGGTTTGTTAATAGAGACAAGCCAAATAGTTTGCGTATGTTTGGAAACAACCTCATATCTTCGATGATTAAACTAACCACAGGAATAAGGATCAACGATCCGACCTCCGGCTTGCGCGCCTACAATAAACGCGCAATAAAAGAACTTGCGGTAGGACCCAACCTCGGTCCCGAACCAGACACTATCGCTTACTTTATTCGAAAAAAAGGCATGCGCGTAGCAGAAGTCCAAGCGGATATGAACGATCGCATTGCCGGGGAAAGTTACTTTAATTGGAAAAGCGCCGCTTCTTATATGGCGAGAACTACGTTGTCCGTCCTTTTCATTCAGTTTTTTAGGTAGGGCCCATGACACTGTTGTTACAAATCGTATTAATCGCAGCATCAATAGGGCTGCTTGTCTTCATCGGGCAGAGCATCAAGAAAGCGAAAATGCGGATCGAAGACTCACTGTTTTGGATAATTCTCGCTGTGCTTATCTTCCTGCTGAGCATTTTCCCGCAAATCGCATCATTCTTCTCAAACCTCTTAGGTTTTCAGGCACCGGTTAACTTCATTTATTTATTCTTTATCTTCATTTTGCTAGTGAAATCTTTTTATTCGAGCAAGCACATTTCTGAGTTAGACAACAAAGTCAAAGAACTTTCCCAACAAATAGCGGTAGATCGACTCGACCACTATGAACGCAAGACACGGGGACCAGAACAAAACGATTGCTCCAACCATTTCAACAAGCCACAGGAAGAATAAATGAGCACACCGGTTTCAAATCATACATTCGCAATTTGCGCATATGGGGAAAGCCCCTACCTCGAGGAATGCATAAAGTCCCTTATAACGCAAACTGTGCCGTCCGAGATATTCATAGCCACCTCAACTGACTGCGCATACATTCGCAACATTGCAAAACGCTATGACTTAACCGTACAGGTGAACCCTGATGGCCCTGGCATCTGCACAGACTGGAACTTTGCCGTATCAAAAGCTGAGAAGCGTTATGTAACCATCGCCCATCAGGATGACACCTACGAACCCGAATACTGTAGCCGCATGCTGAAAGCGGCTGAAAAATACGATGACCTTCTAATCTACTTTACCGATTACGGTGAAATTCGCGAAGGCCTAACCATCGACGAGGGAAAGTTACTCTCCGTAAAAAGACATCTTCTGCGGCCACTAATTAATGCCGAAAAACGCCGCTCAACAAGGACCCAGAGATCCGCGTTGCGCTTTGGATCATCTATCTGTTGCCCGTCTGTCACCCTCGATACAAAGAATGTCCCGCTTCCCCTTTTCAGCGATGAGATGAAAAGTAACTTGGACTGGCAAGCCTGGGAACGACTCACACACGAAGACGGCGCATTTTTCTATGACCCGGTCGTTCTTATGCATCATCGAATTCATGGCGGTTCGGAAACGTCACGTTTAATACGTGATAACACGCGCACCTCAGAAGACCTTCGGATGCTGGAATATTTTTGGCCAGCGCCTCTAGCTAGAATTGTCAATTACATATATCGCAGCGGACAAAACAGTAACGAACAATAGCTTGCACTTCCAAGCGACAGTCCGTCAGGAAGACGCCGCAAGTGACAGTTGGACCCTATAGAAATATCCCCTAATCAGAGAATAGTTTGGAATGCTGCAGAATCACTTTGCTACGCAGGATTCAGTTGGCTCACCACAGTACTTGCTGTAGTCCTGGCTGGCGGATACTCAAGTTCAGACAGCCCGGCAATTGCAATGGCCACAGGAAATATCTTCGCGATAATCGCCCTACACAAGCTCTGGACCGTTCAAGTTTCTGATATTCAAAACCGAAACGTTACTTGAAAATATATAGATAAAATGTTTCAAAAAACCGTCGCGTTAATAATTATTACCGTATAAATACCTGGATTGCGTCGTGGCTATCTTCCTCCTCAGCAGCCCTCGCTCGCGAAGCTCCATCATCATCTTCGCTCTTATCTTTCTCGCCACGGCGTACGCTTCCGCGAATCGGGCACTACTCAAACGCCACAGCACTCAGAAAGAACCAGACTCCGATAATGGCGCACCCGGAATAGACTGCCGGAACAGGCATTAGGTCAACAGTCAAAATCGGAAATGTCGCCCCCCCAATGCGCCGCCCTCGGAATGCCGAGACCAGCAAACCAGCTTTGTTTTTAACTGTGATGAGCCTACACCAGCGCGGCCTAACCGATACAGCGAGCCGCAGAGGATTCAATCCCAAGAATATCAAAACAATAGGAGCGTCCTCCAAAAAAACGAACTAGTTCACCTGCTTCAGATCTCTTAGCAGAGGATGGCTCTTATCTTTATCGCTAAGAATAAGTGCTGGCTCGTCAACAGAAAAGCCTCCCTGTAGCGGTGGCCACTCAATACCGATATCGGGATCATTCCACATAATCCCCCCTTCGTCGTTGGGATGGTAGATATCGTCGACCTTGTAGCAGAACACCGCAGTGTCCGACAGGACCAGGAAACCGTGAGCAAACCCACGCGGGACGAAGAACTGGCGCTTGTTTTCCGCGGAAAGGATTACACCCTCCCACTTACCATAGGTTGGGCTTCCTTCGCGCAAATCGACCGCAACGTCAAAGACCTCGCCCTCCACAACGCGAACAAGCTTTGACTGCGGATGCTTTTTCTGGAAGTGCAGACCACGCAGGACACCTTTCGTGGATGCCGACTGGTTGTCCTGCACGAAATCCACGCCAATGCCGCCTGCTACGAAGTCAGGTCCCTTGTAGGTTTCCATGAAGTAGCCGCGGTTATCGCCGTACGACTTTACATCGACAATGATAACGCCGTCAATCGAAGTCGAAGTAAAAGTAAAATTCCCACTTGTAACGCTATTCACTGCCTACGCACCCTAATCAAACTCGCTGTCCTGAAGTATCTTTCCGTCCAGAACTTTTTGCAAATGCTCCCCGTAAGGACTCTTTCCATATGTCTTGACGGCAAACGAAAGCGCGTCCCTTCCAATCCAGCCGTTCTCAAATGCAATTTCCTCAGGAACAGAAACCATGATGCCTTGAGACTCTTCAATTGTCCTCACGAAGTTCGAAGCTTCAAACAAACTAGAAACTGTCCCCGTGTCGAGCCAAGCATATCCGCGCCCTAGAGTCACGACATCCAATCTTCCCTGGTTCAAGTAGAGCTCGTTCAACGTCGTTATCTCCAACTCGCCTCGAGCGGAGGGCTTAACCTGCTTTGCATAATCGCATACCTGGCTGTCGTAAAAGTACAAACCGGTTACCGCATAGTTGCTCTTGGGAACTGCAGGCTTTTCTTCAATGGAAATCGCATGTCCAAGCTTATCGAACTCGACTACGCCAAACCTTTGCGGATCGTCAACGTAATATCCGAATACAGTTGCCCCATTGCTTTCAGCTTTTGAAACCGCCTTCCTGAGATGGCGAGAAAGGCCGTTTCCGTAAAAGATGTTGTCTCCGAGAACCAATGCACAGCAATCGCCTTTAATGAAATCTTCGCCAATAATGAACGCCTGTGCCAATCCATCCGGGCTTGGCTGCTCTGCATAGGACAAAGAAACGCCGTATTGGCTACCATCGCCAAGAAGGCGCTCGAACCGCGGTAAATCAGACGGGGTTGAGATGATCAGGATATCCCTGATTCCCGCAAGCATAAGGGTTGAGAGCGGATAGAAAATCATCGGCTTATCATATATTGGCAGCAGCTGCTTACTCGTCACCGTTGTAAGTGGATACAAACGGGTGCCCGAGCCGCCCGCGAGGATGATACCTTTCACAATTTCTCCTTAGTCGAAAACAAGCGACTCGATGATATTGTCGTTGAGGGAGTTTACAATAGTTCCCTCTCGCACAGCTCGAGAGCCGCGGCGATGCAGGGGGCCATATCGTAGTACTTGTACGCGCCCAAACGTCCCGCGAACACGACGTTTGCCTCTGCCTTGCCGAGCTTCTCGTACTCGGTGTAGAGGGCGTTGTTCTTCTCGTCGTTCATGGGATAGTACGGCTCGTCGCCCGGCTTCCAGTCTGCCGGATACTCGCGCGTGATCACCGTGTCGGGGAGCATCTGGCCCGCCTCGTCCTTGCCAAACTCGAACCACTTGTGCTCGATGATGCGCGTAAACGCCTCGTCGTGGCTCGTGTAGTTGACGACAGCATTACCCTGCCAGTTCTCGACACCCTCGAGCAGCTCGGTCTCGAAGCGCAGCGAACGGTACTCCAGGTTGCCCAGCTTGTAGTCGTAGTACTCGTCGATGGGACCGCAGTAGACGATGCGGTCTGCAATGCCGGGCTCCGCGGCGAAAAGTTCCTTGTACTCGCAGCCTGTACGGACCTCGGTACCCTCCAGCATCTTCTCGACCATCTTGGTGTAGCCACCGATAGGGATACCCTGATAGCGGTCGTTGAAGTAGTTGTTGTCGTAGATCAGACGCACGGGGAGGCGCTTGATGATGAACGCGGGGAGATCCTTGCAATCCCTGCCCCATTGCTTTTCCGTGTACTCCTTGACGAGCTTCTCGAAGATGTCGCGCCCAACCAGCGAAAGCGCCTGCTCCTCGAGGTTCTTAGGCTCGGCGATGCCTTCGGCGGCAACCTGCTCGGCAATCTTTGCCTTTGCTTCCTCGGGCGTGCGGATGCCCCACATCTTCGAGAAGGTGTTCATGTTGAAGGGCAGGTTGTACATCTCGCCGTGGTAATTGGCCACGGGGCTGTTCACGTAGTTGTTGAACTCGGCGAACTGGTTGACGTAGTCCCACACGCGCCTATCGCTGGTGTGGAAGATGTGGGCGCCATACTTGTGGACGTTGATACCGTTGACCTGCTCGGTGTAGATATTGCCAGCGACATGATCGCGCTTGTCGATGACGAGGCACTTCTTGCCCGCCTTCTTGGCTTCGTGCGCGAACACGGCGCCGGTGAGGCCGGCACCGACGATGAGGTAATCGTATTGAGACATGGGTGCTCCTTCATGTGCAACGTGAAACAACGACAGCATCGAGAATCATTCTGCGAGAAAAATCCAGTAATTTCCCCAATTATACCTGCACAATCGAGAACTGCTGGCCAATTATGAATCCAGAACGACCCTGTACAAACGCATGTTATCTTTAGCGAGAACCAGCTGGTACCCCGGAGAAGCATCATTAATGCGTTGGATTCCTCCCCAATCCCGCGAATCATAATTGTTAAAGGTTGGGCTTATATCATCCAATCCTGAATCGAATAATAGAACATAGGATATCGAGCAGCGCTCCATTGCGTCAGCGACCTTCTGGTTTTTATAAGCCGTGTCTGCATTTTCACGAATCAGCTTGCTATCCTCAGTTTCAAACTGTGTATTGAAATCCCCCTTTGAACGATAGAAGACATTCAGTCCATCTTCTGAGAGGGCAAACACCGACCCATCAAAAGGTACGTTGAGCACCACGGAATTATCTGGGATGATCTCAGCCGCTTGCTTTACAAAGCATCGTTCATCTTCGCTATAAATACTGTATGCGTTAAATCCTGCGACGGATTGAACCAGCCCGTGCGCAGGGGCACCTGGTTGAACATACAAAAGAACGCAAAGCAATGCCATTGCTACGAAATCCACAGTTTCCCTCGCGCACTCGACGTTGAAGTTACTACTGACAGTCTCTACGATGAAGAAAACAGCATCCCCCGCTAGGAGAATGCAGGGGATTGCTGAAATAGCACTGACCCTATATGGATCCGTGTACCAAAATCCAGTAAGGATGTGCTTCACTGGAGTATCACCAACCCCCGCAGCAACCACAAATAGGATTCCGGCAAGCACGTAGGCAAAAACCAGCCAGAGCTTACTTCGATCACACACGCATATGTGAATTATTCCAACAACAACAAGAATCGCAAGCGGATAATTCGGGGCCAAGCCAAATGGAGAACCGGCCACAAACTGCAGAAACGCCTCCGAGACACTGGCCACGGGGGGCCAATAGTATCCAACAACACCCTGAAACGCGCTCGCTTGTGAAAGAATGATCCAGAGCGCCGACACTGCCGCAACCATTAACATGCACCCCAGAAAAGCTCTTGTGCGTCCGCCCCCCTTAACCAGCGTATGTTCTCCGCACAGGGAAACAAGATATGGCGCGAGAATTACCGCGAGCGCAAAAACGCTATTCGGCTGCAAGACAGCCAGACCCATAATGCCAACAACCACGGCAATGATATGCACGAAACGATGGCCCACACCCAGCTTTCCCAGTGCAGTGAGCCGAAGAAAGGCGCCTATCACAATGGGAAGCATCGACATTGAGATTGCGTTTGGGAATAGCGGCCACACACCAAGGAGAAGCCAGGGGAATAAACTAGACGACAGCATTAAAGGCGCTGCCGAAATAGAGACAACGCCTTCGCGGAAGACAACCAGGAACAAATATGACATTGACAGCGGAAAGACCACCGCAATCAGCATCGTGTTTACAGCATTTGCAGCAAGCGGCACGTCGGACATCGTTAACTCAGCAACCGTCGCAACAATGCAGTGCCATCCCGCGGGGTAGAATCCAGTCCCCGTGAACGGCGCTTGTCCAGCCGGAACGTCCAAGTAGTAGCCAACGCTAAAAATCGACCATTTCCCGGAGCGGACAAAGCTTTCTGTGACGTTATAGTGAAAGACATTGTCGTACGACTGCGTAATGGAATCTGGCCCGACAAGACCCTTCACATAAAACGTGGCTGCAACGACACACGAAACGATTATTGCTGCAACGACCATCTTGACGGCATTTCCGCCCGCACCGAAAACCCCGTGTCGCTCTTTGGACAAGCCAAAAACGTTGACTACGGTAAGACGTATTATCCACACGGTAGCGATAAACGTCACCGCGAAAAACCCCACGGTTGCGATATTGCATTCGATACCAATGGGCTCAGCGATGGCTCCAAATATCACGATCATCAGAACAGACGCTACAGGAGCAATGAAAAGACTAGTTGCCCACGAGAATAAGATGCCTCTAAAAAAGAGCATTCCCGGAATGTAAAAGATTATGATACACGCAGCGCACGCAAAAAGAAAAGTCAACCACACGGGTTATCCCCAGACGATAGTCCTACTATTAAGAAATCTACCATAGCGATGAGGGCTATCTGGGCCAGAAATACGCATCGCCGTGCCCCGCGACTACGCTATTAACCGATAGCGTACATTATAATCTACAATATAAACCCCAATGCAATGTCAATTATTACGAGGTTCATACATGACAAAACGTTGCTCCGTGAGCGTTATCGTGCCTATTTGTAACGTGCAAAAATATCTCAGAGATTGCTTGACAAGTCTCTCGTGCCAAACACTTCAAGACATAGAATTCATCTGTATCGACGATGGCTCCACAGATGAATCCCTCGCGATACTCAACGAGTGTGTTTCCCACGACCCGAGATTTAAGATCATCTCCAAGCCAAATGCAGGTTACGGAGACACGATGAACCGCGGGCTTGAAACCGCAAGCGGCGAGTACATCGGAATCGTCGAGTCGGACGACTTCGCTTCCGAAGACATGTTCAAAGACCTGTATATCGCAGCAAAATCACATAATCTTGACGTCATCAAGAGCAACTTCTACGCCCATGTCAGCTGCAAACCTGCCGCAGATGATGAACTCGTCGAAAACCTTGCAGGATGTACATACGACACTGTTTTTACCCCTCGAAAAGATTCCTCCATCTTTCTTGTGCAGCCAGCCATCTGGAGCGGGCTGTACAAACGCAGCTTTCTGGATGAATACGACATTAGATTCCTTGAAACCCCGGGGGCTTCTTTTCAAGATACGTCGTTCAATTTCAAGGTTTTTGCAGCTGCAACGCGCGCGATGTGCATAAAGGCTGCTTATCTACACTATCGAATTGACAACAGCTCATCTTCAGTCAAAAACCCTCGTAAGGTCTTCTGCATAGCGGATGAGTACGACGAAATATGGCGTTTTGCAAGGGAGCATGAAGAGATTTACAGCGCCTTGAAGTATTTGATTCCCCAAATTCAATTCGGTGGTTACCTTTGGAACTCCGACAGGCTGTCCCAGACGATACGCCCCGATTTTTACAATCACTTTATCGACAGGTACAAAACGCTTCAGCAAAAAGGTTTGCTCCGAGAAGAGTTTTTCACCAAATCTGCGTGGGCAGATGTGCAATCAATGCTCTCCTCACCTGATAGTTATTATTCTCGCAGATATGGATCACCGACGGCTACCCACGCCGTCTTCATTCTCGCGGATACTCTCACCCCTTATTCGGTTTCAAGGCTCACAGAGATTCTTGGAAATGTGAGCGAAGACATTACATGTTATCTCTGGGTAAAGAAGAATTCTGAGTCCGTTTACCAGAGAGTCACCAAAGGGTGCGACCGTCTTCCCAGCGTCCAATTCGGCAACGAAATTTTTGTCTCAGAGCTCGTCCAGGAAATTGACTTCAGCGCCATTTCAGCCGATACGTTAACCGTCCTCGCTGCGGGTCCCAAGGCCAAACCTTCGGATTGGGATCACGTCTCCACTTTGATTGCTGGCAAGCAGAGCACCCTGGAATCAACGCAAGGTCTCATCTGCGAAACAGTGCGAGTCTCCGACTGGAAGGACAGCGACATCCCTGCATGGTGCTGCTTGCTGCTCAGCGGAATGACGGCTCCGTCCATTCTCCCCCGCCCTGATTCCCCCACTTGGCTCGTCAAACTAATCGGAACGACGCTGCGCGGCATCCCCGAAGAAGAAGCCGACGTGTCACTGGAAACAAAATCGTTGCTTGCGCAGCAGTATCTCAAAGCCGTTGACTCTTTCCGTCCCATCTATGAGAATCTGCTACGCGTTGCCAATAGCTATCAAGGCAAACTGCAAATTCTCGCCCTATTCAATGCCATTTGGAAAGAGCTCAAGTCTTCCTACAATCGATATCCCTACGAAACGCGTAAGATTATTGGCAAGCGCCCCTCCCCCGCTCATCTATCCGCTGTCGAAGCCCCAACAAACAAGCTCCCTACTGACAAGCCGAAGCTTTCGGTAATTATTCCTGCCTACAACAGCGCAAAGACCATCGGAGCCTGTCTCGACTCGGTACTGAACCAGACCTTAAGAGAAGTTGAGGTCTTCGTCATCAATGACGGATCTTTCGACGAAACGCTCAACGTTGTTGAAAAACGAGCAAAGCAAGATCCGCGTATTCAAATAATCACGCAGCTCAATGGCGGCGCAGGTTCCGCAAGAAACCGCGCAATTCAACAAGCCAGCGGAGATTACTTAGCCTTTATTGATAGCGATGATTACTACCCATCATCCGACTCGCTCGAAAAGCTCTATTCATCAGCTATCAGGAACCACGCAGCTATTTGTGGGGGGTCGTTTGGGACCGACATCAATGGCGAACTTAAAACGGCATTTGGCGGTGTCGAGTCCTTCTACACTATCAGGACGGAAGGCTTCCATGAATTTTCCGAGCTCGCCTCGGATTATGGCTGGATTAGGTTTATCTATCGACGAGATATCTTTAACGATAAGAGCATACGATTCCCAGAATTAGAATGGTATGAGGACCCGGTGTTCCTGTGCAACGTCATGGAACGGTATCCCCAATTCTACGGAATTACCGATGTCACATACATATACAGAGACGACATTGAAAAAAATGAATGGAGCGCCCAAAAAGTTCGCGACCTACTCCGCGGCATCGAGCACAATCTCAATTTTGCTTCCCGCTACGACGAGTACAGAGGACTATATTCCACCATCGTAAGGAGAGTCGACTGGGATTATTGCGATGCAATCGTATCGCATCTTACAGACCCCGAGGTCCTCACTCGAGTTTGTGCTCTCCAGGCATCTCTGGAGCTGACAAAAATTGATAGTGCCCATGACTGGGGGCTGCACACTTTTGTTCTGCGACCCCTTGGCTTACACTCCGCACATAGAGACAACGCGATCGTCCGGCTTGCTAAGCGAACGGGAAATTCCTTGCTATACAGAAAGCTCCAAGACGCCGTGCGCAGAACGAGATCAAAGTAAGAGGGGGGGCTAAAATGAGTTTCTTTACAGGCATCAAGACACGCTTATTACCTTTATCTTCGAGATCGTTCCACAGTTTTGCTGACCCACTCATGGAAAAGATCAACTCGATTGATGCATGTGCAAACGAAGCGGTAAAGCTCATCCATTCCACTCGGTACGATATCGAATGCTTGAAAAAAGATGTTGAAGAAAGTGAGGGCCGTCTCAGAAAGCTCGAGTCCGCCCATGCCGCCCAAAATATGCTTTACCTCAAAGAGATATATCGTCTTCAAGCAAAACTGCAAACTGCGGAAGACGCAAAGCGTCAATTCTTCCGCAGCATCCCCAACGCAACTGGAGATCTGAGGCTGGTCCAGCTCGCCACAGCCAAATTGCTCTCCGCGTTGTGGGAGATATGCAAAGAAAACGGCATTGTCTATTTCCCGTGGGCAGGCACATTGGTGGGTGCCCTGAGCAGAAATGGCTCGATTCCATGGGACGACGATGCCGACGTGTGCATGCTAGAAGAAGATTTGCAAACGCTAACCGCTGCTCTTCAGAACAGCCCAGACTATCAGATTACCGTAGTATACGACGGTTATGTTTTCTGCAAGCAGATTAGATTTAGCTCAAAAGACCCTTTCAACCCCTGCTTCGTTGACATTGCCCCCCTATACTGGGCGCGCACATGCACTCATGAGCTCGACGACACGATGAAAGCAATGCAATCCGAGTTCGTCATGGCACTCTCGGGGCGAATCAACGGCGACCTCAATTATTGGAGCCGATATCCAGTTCTGTACGCACCGCAGAGCGGAAACGTCTCGCAGAATGTCGAAGCTCATAGGGACGAACAAGATATTCAGCACGTCAACTATGTCGTCAATGAATTTGAATCTACACTATCCAAATTCAAATCAAGAGCTACGGAGCTAGGCATTCTATGCGACAGAGAAGAGGCTGGCGCCCTAGCCAGCGGGTTCGAAGTCTATCGTGACGACGCTCCGCACAGACCCCTTCTTTTCGACAAGGATCTTTTCTCCCCGGTGACCACTACACTGTACGAGGGAGAAGAGATACCGCTGTGTCACAATGCATATGCTTTCTGCGACCAAGTCTATCCCGGATGGCCTTACTTGGCTGATAACCTACTTGAGGTATCCCATTTTTCCAAAACGGAACTTCAAAAACCAAAGATAAGAGAGCACCTCGAGAATCTTGTTGCGGACATGAAATGCTAGAGAGTGATACCGAACCCGCGATTGATCCCGCAGCGTACGGACAAATCGCCAGACACTACTTGTCTCACTTCAAATGAAAGGACTCAAACAACATGGGCCTCGAGAAGGCGGCTATCGTCGTCGTTACCTACAAACGCCAGGAGCTGCTGCAGGTCCTGTTCGACTCCCTAATCGCACTCGAGAAGCCAATCTGGCGCGTCGTCATCGTCGACAACGAGAACTCGCCCCAGACAAAAGAGATGGTCGACGCCTGGAACGAGCTGGCGCAAGCCCAGTGGGGGCTGCCATCAGCCGACGCCGAGGACGGCACGACCCGCATGGTCTACTTTCCCCAGGAGAAAAACGGCGGCGGATCGGGCGGCTTCAGCGCCGGCACGCAGCGTGCCTGGGACCTGGGCGCCGAGTGGTTCTGGCTCATGGACGACGACGTCGCCGTCTTGCCCGACAGCATCCAGACGCTTGAGAAGTGGACTGACCGCTTCGAGGTCATCCAGGGCAGGCGCTACAACTTTGACGATACGCCGTTTTACTGGCAGTACCACTTCATCACGAGCCTGGGCATCCCCGACCCCACGGCCCCCGAGGCCTTCGACGAGAAGGGCTATCTGGAGATGAACACCGCCTGCTTTGAGGGCGGCCTGTTCAAGCGCAGCATCGTCCAGAAGATCGGCGTGCCCGACTACCGCTTCTTCATCTACTGGGACGATACGATCTACGGTTACCTGGCGAGCAAGCACACCACGCCCGTAGTGGTGAACGACTTCATCATGCGGCGCACGCGCACCATCAACAATTGGGACATCGCTGGTAAGCGCAAGCTCAACTCCACGAGCGACATGAACCGCTACCACATCATGCGCAACCGCGGCTACATGGCGCGCTACTTCCAGCTCTACGGGGACTTCAACCGCCTCTCGTTTGGCTTTGGCACGTTTCTGACCTTCATGAAAGAGGTCATCCGCATCCTGGCCGTCGACCACGGGCACTTCAAGTCGGGCGTCTCTTCGGCCTGGCGGGGCTGGCGCGATTCGCGCCCCATCCTCAAGGACCCCAACTGGAAGCCCATGCCGCCGCTCGAGGAAAAATAGGGGTTACACCCCCGCGCGGTATGCCTCGCAGACTTCCTTGACGGGCCCCTGCATGCGCATCTCGCCCTTCTCGATCCACAGGGCACGCTCGCACACGCGCTCCACCTGCTCGATGGAATGGGACACGAACAGCAGCGTCGTCCCATACTTGTGAACCAGTTCGTCGATGCGCTTCTCGCACTTTTCCTGGAACCTGAAGTCGCCGACGGAGAGCGCCTCGTCCACGACGAGGATATCCGGCGTGGTCACCGTGGCGATGGCGAACGCGATGCGCGCGACCATGCCCGAGGAGTAGTTCTTGATGGGCATGTCCTGGAATTCGCGTACTTCGGCAAAGTCGATGATCTTGTCGTAGTTCTCATCGATGAACTTCTCGCTGTAACCCAGGAGCGCACCGTTCAGGTAGACGTTCTCGCGCGCCGTGAGCTCGAAGTCGAAGCCGGCCCCCAGCTCGATGATCGGGGCGATGGTGCCGTTGACCTTGACGGTGCCATGCGATGGTTCGAGCACGCCCGCTACCAGCTTGAGCAGCGTGGACTTGCCCGATCCGTTGGTGCCGACGACGCCGTAGACCTCGCCGCGCTTGATCTGGAAGCTGATGTCCTTGAGCGCCTTGAACTCCTCGAAGAACAGCTGGTGCTTCACGAGCTTGATAAAGTATTCCTTCAGGTTGTTGAGCTGCTCGCTCGCAATGTTGAAAATCATGTCGACATGGTCGAACTCGATCATGATGTCCGTGTCGACCTGCTTGTCTTTCGCGTTTGCCACAAGCCCCTCCCCTACACGTACAAAATGAACTTGTGCTCGGTCTTGCGGAACACGAAAAAGCCGACCAAGAAGGTGATGAAGGCCATGCCAAGGCAGATGCCGTTTTCAAGAAAGCCAGGTGCCGTGCCCCACATGACGATGTCACGGAAATACGTGATGTAGTGGTACATCGGGTTGAATTGCATCAGGGTTACCATCCACCCGTCGAGCATGTCTATGGGATAGAACAGCGGAGTCGCGTACATCCATGCCGTCGTGAAGACGCCCCAGATGTGGAACATGTCGCGGAAGAAGACGCCCATCGCGGCCAGAATCAGGCTGATGCCGATGCTGAAGATGACCGTGTACAGGACGACCAGCGGCAGAAACACGAGATGCCAGGTGGGCATGACCTGCAAATACGCCATGACAGCGATGACGGCGATGCACGAGAAGCCAAAGTTGACCAGCTCGAAGATGACCTTCTCTGCCGGAAAGACGATCTTTTCAATCCGTATCTTCTTGATCATCGAAGATGAGTCGACGATGGAGCGCATCGCTTGGTCAGTCGAATTGCTCATGAGCGAGAAGAGAATCTGCCCCAAAATCAGATAGAGCGGGTAATGCTCGATCGAGAAGCGGAACATGAACGAGAAGACCGCCGTCAGCACCACCATCATGAGCAGCGGATTGAGCACCGACCACACGACGCCCAACACGCTGCGGCGGTACTTGCGCTTGAAATCGCGCTTGACCATAGCGGTCAGGATATGAAGGTTCTTCTTGCGCTCGTCGCGAATTATCTGCTCGCTAGCCATCCAGCCCCCATCGAGGATTTACAAGACGAGACGGTATTCTAGCCCACGTGCAGCAACGGCGCGCGGCGTCCATGGATATTTCATTTGCAGGGCAGATACCATCTGCTAGACGTTGTACATGAAGTCGAAGACGTCCTCGCGCTGGATGAGCACCTGCAGGTTGAGGTCCTTGCCGTTTTGCGCGAGGCGCTCCTGCACCTTGTTGAACGGCGCCACGTCCTCGTCGAGCGTGACCAGCATCGTCATGGAGAAGATATCGTCCAGGACGTTTTGCTGGATGTCGTCGATGTTCGCACCGCAGTCGGCCAGCGTCGTTGCGATGGTGGCGACGATGCGGCTCCGGTCCTTGCCCAGTACGGTTACGACGGTGCGCGTCTCTTTCATGCTCTCGGTCCTTTCGACGTATCGATGTGCTCACATACTAGCGTATCTGGGCGGCGGCGGAGGCGTCGGATGTCCGCGAACTGCGCTCAGGGGCGGCGGGGCAGCTCGTGGTGTCACGCGAGCGAAGTATCGCAGCGTCTAGGCATTGTTCTTGAGCACCGACTTGTCGATTGTCTCGTCCAGGCGCGCACACGGCGCCGTCTCTTCCCAGTCCGCCGGGGGCAGGCTCGGGATAGCCACGATGAAGACCGCTCCATGGTCGGGCAGGTTCGCCGCCTCGACCGTGCCGTCCATCGCCTCTGCCAGCGCCTTGACGATTGCCAGCCCCAGACCGCTGTTGCCGCTGCCCTTGAAGCGCGCGCGGCTCTGGTCCGCGCGGTAGAAGCGGTCGAACAGGTGCTCGGGCACCTCGTCGCCAAAGCCGGGCCCGTCGTCTTTGACGGCGATGACGGAGTACCCGTTGCTCGACGAGGCAATCTCGACGCGGATGTGCCCGCCCTCGCCCGCATATCGGCTCGCGTTTTCTATGAGGTTCACGAGTATCTGGTTGACCGCGTCGGCATTGCCGTTGACGTCCGGGGCCTCGCCCACGACCTCGAGGTCGACGCCGCGCTCTTCGACGAGCCCCTGCATGAGCAGCGCACAGTTGTCCGCGACCTGGCGCAGGTTGATGCGCGTGAGCTCCATGTCCTGCCCCTGCGCCTTCTGCAGCGTGAGCAGGTCGTTTGCCATACGGGTCAGACGGTCGCACTCGCTGATGATCTGATGCAGGAAGCGCTGGGCAATCTCTTGTGGGACATCGCCTTCGGCAAGCGTCTCCGCTGCGCCGCGAATGGCCGTGAGCGGCGTGCGGATCTCGTGGCTCACGTCGCTCACGAACTGAGCCTGCCGCGCCTCCTCGAGCATGATGTCGTTGAAGGTGTCGTGCAGGTAGGCGCACACGTTGGGCGGCATGTCGATGCTCTCGAGATAGTCGACGACTTCCGCCGGCATCTTCTGCTTGAACAGGTCGCCCGTGCAGTCGCACTGCTCGCGCTCGCCGTACTTGATCTTTCCGCGCACGTTCGCGCTGTTGCCGAATCCCATGTTCGTCTCCTACTCGTTGCGCTCGAAGATCTGCCTGAGACCTTTGAGCGTGAGAATCTGGTCGTGGTCGGTGATGGTCTTGGAGAGCCGGGCGATCGCGTTTGCATAGCCGCCCGTCGCGACGACCGGCGCCTCGTAGCCGAGCTCGTCGAAGATCATGCGCACGAGCCCGTCGATGCGCGCGACCTCGCCGCGCAGCAGCCCCGAGCGAATCGCGTCGTTCGTGTTGGTTCCGATGACGTGGGCGGGCATGGTGAGCTCGACCTCTGGCAAGCGCGCGGTCTTTTGTGCCAGCATGATCGACCCCATGCCAAGGCCCGGCGCGATAATGCCGCCGAGGAAGCGTCCCTTCTTGTCGACGACCTCGATGTTCGTCGCCGTTCCCAGGTCCACAACCACCACGGGGGCGCCGTATTCGCTGATGGCGGCAACGGCGTCTGCGACACGATCCGCGCCGACCTCTGCCGGATTGTCGTAGCGCATGGGAAGCCCCGTCTTGACCCCGGGCCCCACCACGATGGGCTTCTTGCCCGTGATGCGCTCGCCTGCCTGCGCCCAGCTCAAGGTGAGCACGGGCACTACAGAGGCGATGACCATGTCGGTGACGTCGTCGAGCTCGAAGCCGCTGAGCCTGAGCTGGCCCGCCAAGCTGAAGTGAATCTCGTCCACCGTGTCGACCGAGCGCGTGGTGAAGCGCCAATGCCCCTGCAGCTCGGGCCCTTCGAACAGCCCGATTGCCGTTTGGGTGTTTCCGATGTCGACGGTGAGAAGCATGAGACTCCCTTGCTGGCTCTGCATTGCGCGCGCCCCGTTCGGGCACGCTACGGTTTCGTTACAGCGTACCTTCTGCCCCCGCTCCGATGCGTACAATGACAACAAAACGTAACAGGGCGCGTCGTGCGCCCGTTCCCTGGAAGGGGCATACATGGACGAGAACAACGAGCAGAAGATTCTGGTAGTCGACGACGAGCCGTCTATCACGGACTTCGTGAGCTACAACCTCTCCAAAGAGGGCTACGAGGTGGACATCGCCAATGCGGGCGACACCGCCGTCGAGATGGCCCTGGGCAAGGAATACGACCTGATCATCCTCGACGTCATGCTCCCCGGCATCGACGGCTACGAGGTATGCCGGCGCATCCGCACCAAGAGCAACGTGCCGGTGCTGTTCCTTTCCGCCCGTGACACCGAGCTTGACAAGGTCGTCGGGCTCGAGCTGGGCGGCGACGACTACCTTGCCAAGCCGTTTGGCATCCGCGAGCTCCTTGCCCGCGTGCACGCATTGCTGCGCCGCGCTCCCCAGGGCGGCGCCGAGG
>OLPZ01000312.1_pt1 | contig 39240 bp, 34 predicted proteins | sample 1672711 | NCBI WGS metagenome assembly OLPZ01 (sample SAMEA3136716, study PRJEB25190) | human gut metagenome
ACTCTTTTTTTCTCTATAATAATGATTGACATTCTATAAGAAATCCTGTTGATAATGAGTAAATAAAAAGAATCAAGCAACCATTAAAAGGCTGTTTGGTTCTTTTTCTTTATACAGATTTTCTTCCAAACGAATTCTGGTTAAGAGATTAGTAAAATTAGAATAACCAAAAGCTGTTCGTTCAATTTGTTTGAGCTTGCGGTTGAACCCTTCAAGGCAGCCGTTAGAATAAGGCAGTTTTGCTCCATTAAGCACAGCTTTTAGGTTATGTTTAAAGGTCAATAGTGTTTTGTGCATTAAAGTCCCAATTTGATCTTGGCAGTTGATTAATAATTTGAGCTCATGAGTATTGCCCGTTTCAACGGCTTGAATAAAGCCTTGCATCAGGTTATATGAATTCTCTAAGGTAGTGCTGGTATTGATGCCTTCTGTAACTACTTGTGCTTGAGTTAAGCAGTCTTTGTAGTGCCAGTTATAGTGAGGATGAACTTTTTCAAGTTCATCAAACTTCTTCAAGTATAATTTCCAATGAGAATTAAGCAGCTGATATTGCCGCGATCTTTTATCAAAGGTCTTCATGACTTGGACCCTCAGCGAGTTGAATGAGCGCGTAAGCATTTGAATCATGTGAAAACGATCAATGACAATCTGTGCATTAGGAAAACAAGCTCTAACGATATCTTGATAGTAAAAATTAAGATCCATCGTGACCGTTTTAACGTTAGCTCTAGCTTGGAGCGAGAAACGACCAAAATACTTAAGCAGCGTCTTCTTGTAGCGAGTTCTAAGAATCTGAACGACTTGATGATTATCACCATCCAGGCAGATAAAGTGCAGCTGGCGGTCGACTCCTTTAAACTCATCAAAAGCTAAATGAGCTGGCAAATATTCGTAGCTGTCAATAAACCGGTGTGAACAGTTGCCCAGTACTCTTTGAACAGTATTAATTGAAATATTGTTTTCTCTGGCAATGCTGGTCATAGATCAATCTTCAGTTAAAGCTGACAATACTTTAAGCTTAGAGGCATTAGAAATAGAACAGTACTTATTTACCAATTCAGACTGAGCCATAGACCAGTGCTCACAAGTGCGACATTTAACTCGCTGCTTAGCTAATCTGATAATGACCGGTAAACTTGCATTAGCTGCCGGATAGTGAATGTTGGTAATCAAATGGCCATTGTGTAAGAGATCTAGGGAGCCGCAGAAAGGACAAGCAGGTTGAAGCAATTCAGCTTCATAGATTTTATGCTTTTGCAGTTTGATCGATTTATAGAAATCACCTTTATTTATAAGAATTTGTGTGGAAACGATTTTTATTGAAGAGGACTATGTCCTCTTTTTTGCAATAAAAAATCCTGTTAACAGCTTATCATATAGATAAGTCATCAACAGGAAAAATTATAGAGCCAATATTTTGAGATTAATTGATAGGGGTTGAAAAGTAAATTTTATTTGTTATAGAAAATATAGAAAAAGGATTGTTCAAGAAATTATTTTACGAAACCTGCAGTGAACCAAGTGTTGGCACTAGGCTTAAGTGACCAGCCAGTGACCTTCTTGTTAACAGCAGTGATTGAGTATTGGTTGGTAGTTGGCACAACGTATGCTTCATCATACATCCACTTTTGCCACTTCTTGAAGGCATTAGCACGGTAAGTAGGATTGAAGGCCTTCTCTGAGTCGATATCAGCCAAAAGCTTAGTTTGCTTAGGTGAAACGAAACGAGCAAAGTTGTATGGTGCAGCTTCATTGTAAAGGTCGTTAGGGGATGGTTCACTTGAAAGTGACCAACCACCTTCGAAGACGTCGATTCTTGGATCGTCAGATTGGACAGCTTGTACCCAGTTGTTGAATTCCATTGGACGGCCGCCGACAAATTTAACATCCAAACCAACTTTCTTCCATTGTTGGATGTAGTTTCTCCAAACAGGTTCAGCGGTAGTTGAGTTGTTTCTAACAGCCAAGTTAATTACTAACTTCTTGCCGTTAGGTTGAACTCTGTATTCACCCTTCTTCTTGTAGCCGGCTTTATCCAATAATTCGTTAGCCTTCTTCAAGTTGTATGGGTAACCCTTGATTGACTTGTCAGTATAATCACCAAATTGTTCAGGGATCAAAGTGTTAACGCGGAAGGCCAAGCCGTGGTAGTAACGTTTAGCGACTGCATCAACGTTCATTGCATAAGCCATAGCTTTACGTAATGATGGATTATTCATCTTGGAGTTCTTGTTTTCAACGTTCTTGCCAGACTTCTTATCCCATTTACCTACCTTAAAGCCTAAGTAGCTATAAGATAGAGGCACATTGCCGATAAAGTTAGTGTCAGTGGCATTCTTAACATCTTCCCATTGGGTATTAACGACACCAGCAACGTCGAACTTGTGACTCTTGATGGCTTGAGTAACTGAGTTGGTACCGATGACTGTCATGGATACCTTTTCCAAGTTTGGTGTACCACGCCAGTAATGCGGGTTACGTTCCCAAGTGACAGATTGACCGCGAACAAGCTTGCTTACGCGGAATGGGCCGTAGAAGAGTGGTTGTTTTCTAACCTTGTCACTAGACATCAACTTGGAGAATGGTACGTCCTTTAAGTAATGGTAAGGTTCAGCGTATTCCCAGAAGTAACCGTTACCTGATTGAAGCATACCAGGCTTCATTTGTTTAAAGTGAATTACGACCTTGCGGCCATTTTCGCCATCAGGCATCTCAATACCAGAAATCTTCTTGCTCTTGCCTTCGTGATATTCTGCTAAACCAACAATGTCGGCAAGAGAATCGGTATAACGTTGTGACTTGGAGTCTTTATTAGCGATAATTTCATAAGCGTATTCCACGTCTTTAGCATTAACTTGCTTGCCGTCTGACCACTTAACACCCTTCTTAACCTCGATAGTTACGGTCTTGGCTTTACGGTCAAGCTTAAAGGTAGCAGCACCTTTATTGTTAATCTTGTATTGATCGTTGACTGAGAATAACCCTTCTTGTCCTGGTCCTGCAACTTCAGTGTCAGTGGCAGTATCAGATAATTCTGGCAAGAAAATACCAGTGAAGGGACTATCTGACTCGATAGCGTAATTTAAGGTCCCACCTTTTTTAACACTTTTCACAGGAACAGTTTGACTGAACTTGTGATGTGTATCTGCCGCATCATTAGTCTTGGCATTCTTATTATTACCACAGGCAACTAAAGTTAAAGCTGCCCCAGAAACAAGTGCTAATGCACCAAAATATCGTTTTGCTTTACTCATTCAAAAAGCACCTCCAAATAAATTAAAAATATTTGAGTTTTATTCTATGATATTAAAATGAAAAAACAATAGAAAAATGAATAAAAATGTGAAAAATATTATTTTTAAATTATTTTTGAAGCTAAGATTAGTTTTCTTTCTTGGCTAATTAGGCATAGAATAAGGAAATAACAGCTTTTTATGTTGGAGGAAAATATGGATACAGCCTGGAAAAAATTTAAAAATAATATTCCATTACGTCGATTTGTGGTACTGCTATTAATTATTGCCTGCCTTTATGAAATACGAGCAATGATGAACACAGTATTATTAACTTTTATTTTTACTTATGTGATCGTGCATTTAATTCATCTAGTGCAGCGGTATTTTCCTAAAATACCAACAGGTCTAATTGTTGCGGTAACATATCTAATTATCTTGGCGCTGCTTTATTTCGTGGTTACCATTTATTTGCCCATGTTAGTTGGCCAAATATCTAAAATGGTAAAGTCAGTGATGGCGTTTTATGAATCAAATGAATCATCGCGCTTAGCCAGCCATGTAACGCGTTATATCAGTAAAGGTGAGATTGTTACGCAGGCAAAACGAGTTGGGACTTTTGCTCTGCATACGGTGACCAATTTTGGTAGTTTAACAATTGCTACCTTTATGTCCTTGATTTTAAGTTTCTTCTATACGATTGAATTAGATAGAATGATTGAATTTTCAAAGTTATTTGTTAAAAGTGGTTACTTTAAATGGATTTTTGAGGATATTCGCTATTTTGGTAAAAAGTTTACCAATACTTTTGGTGTCGTTTTAGAGGCGCAATTCTTTATTGCCATTTGTAATACGGCCTTGACGATGATTGGTCTGGCATTTATGCATATGCCGCAAATTATTGCCTTAGGCTTAATGGTCTTTATTTTAAGTTTAGTGCCGGTAGCTGGTGTGATCATTTCTTTAATTCCATTAAGTATTATCGGCTATTCTGTTGGTGGCATTCGTTATGTGATTTATATCTTCATTATGATCATGATTATTCATGCAATTGAGGCCTATGTGTTGAATCCAAAATTTATGGCTAGCAAGACCGAATTACCGATCTTTTATACTTTTTTAGTTTTGTTAGTAGCTGAACACTTCTGGGGTACTTGGGGCCTGATTGTCGGTGTACCGATCTTCACTTTCTTGCTTGATGTCTTAGGGATTAAATCGGCAAAGAAAAGTAAAAAGAAAGCGAGTAAATAATTGAGAGTACTTTTGACAGGTGATAGCATTATTGCACGCCAGGAAGGAAAAAATGAACCGCACCTTAATTGGAATTTACAACAGCTTTTGCCTGAGATTGAACTAGAAAATACGGCTGTTTCGGGAATTAATTCTGGGGCATTTTTTGCCAAATTAAATGAATTAGTACTAAGCGTAAAGCAGTGCGATAATTTGGTGATCTTGCTGGGAACCAATGATTTGGCTATGCACAAACAAGTGCCAGCAAGGCAATTTAAGCAAAATATGGAAATTATTTCCTCGGCAATAATTTGTCAATATTACCCACCACATGTTCTGCTTGTTTCGCCGCCAGCTGTTGATGAAGCTAAGCAACGTGTACGGAATAATACGTTAGTAGCGGAATATGCTCAGATCGTGAAAGAAGTAGCACATGAGTATCATTTTCGTTATGCAGATCTGGCACAAGCTATGCGGGATACTGGCGATTTAAGCGAGATTTGTCAAGGAGTAAAAAACGATGGACTTCATTTTGGTGATCGTGGCTATGAGATTTTAGGAAAACTAATCGCTGAAAATTTGAAACAAATGTAAAAAGGACCGCAATTTGCGGTCCTTTATTTTTCGCTATTTTAATGTTGCCCAAAGCAAGCTTCCAGCTAGCGCAATGGCCAAGAACGGAATGAGCAAATAGGCAAAAAAGAAAAACATAATTCCTACGACTAGTAAAAAGCCGATAATTTTAATGAGTCCAATTCCTAATTTAAAGAATAGCCAGAGTAAGAGTAATGTTAATAATAAAGAAAGCATATTAATACCTCCATAAATCTATGAGAGTATTTTACTACCAAATTGGACGAATAGAATAGTAGGAAGATTAATGCTTTAGAAAAATTTAGTTACCGGTAACAAGATAAATCATATTGAAAGCTCTTTCTGTAACCGCTATATTTTAACTATTGAAAGCGATTTAAGAAACGAGAGGAAAAATAAATGGAGGAGAAAAAAACTGGGTTACCTACGCTAGCTAGTACGACAATTTGGATGATTAGTTTGGGGTATTTGGGTGTGCAAATCGCCTTTACTTTGGAAACATCACAGATGAGTCGAATCTTCCAAACATTGGGTGCTGATCCGACAAAATTAGGCTGGTTCTTTATTTTACCGCCGTTAGCTGGATTGGTAGTGCAACCTGGAATTGGATCATTATCCGATCGAACTTGGATTCCTAAGATTGGACGGCGTTTGCCATATTTATTAGTCGGTATGATCTTTGCCGTAATTACTATGATTTTGTTACCAAATGTTGGTAGTTTTGGTCTAGGCTATGGTTCAATTGAGGCTCTAATATTTGGTGCTGTTGCAATCGCGATATTAGACGTGGCATCGAACATGGCAATGCAACCATTTAAAATGATGATTGGTGACATGGTCAATGATGAACAAAAGTCATATGCCTATGGGATTCAAAGCATGTTGTCCAACTTTGGTGCTGTTATTGCCGCATTTTTCCCGTTCTTATTAACTAGTTTGGGTGTTGCTAATACTGCTAAAAAGGGTGTGGTACCACAATCAGTAATTATTTCATTTTATGTTGGTGCTGCCGTTTTAGTCATTACATCATTGTTCACGATATTCAGAGTACATGAATATGATCCAGAAACCTACGCTCGTTATCATGGAATTAAAGAATCTGATAATCAAGAAGGCGGTGGTTGGATTGAACTGCTTAAGAAGGCGCCAAAAGTCTTCTGGCAAGTGTCATTAGTTCAGTTCTTCTGCTGGATTTCTTTCCAATATTTATCAACTTACGCTACTGGTGCTATTGCACAAAATGTTTGGAATACGACCAATGCCTCCTCTGCAGGCTACCAGATTGCTGGTAACTGGTTTGGTGTTTTAACTGCTGTACAATCAATTGCGGCAGTAGTTTGGTCATATGTTTTAGCGAAGGTTCCAAATAATCACCACAAGCTAGGTTACGGTATCAGTTTGCTACTAGGTGGAGTAGGATATACTTCAATCTTCTTGATTCATTCTCAGGGGTTTTTAATTCTATCCTTCATTTTAATTGGCATCAGTTGGGCTGGTATGAATACTTATCCATTGACGATGGTATCTAATGCTTTATCAGGTAAACACATGGGAACATACTTAGGTTTGTTCAATTGCTCAATCTGCTTACCTCAAATTGTGGCATCACTGCTCAGCTTCATGATTTTCCCAATGGTGGGTAACTCCATGCCAGCAATGATGTTGATTACTGGTATTTCAGGCTTCTTAGGCGCTTTATCAGTTTTAGCAATTAAGGAAACTTACGTAAAATAGCATAATTTTTCCGATAAAAAAACAATAAAGGCATCATTTGGCTTTAGATAGCCAATTTGATGCTTTTTTGCGTATGCTAAATAAGCGTAGTTTGTATTTCTTTTTTATTAGGCCACGCGATACATGTAATATACTGCAGACTTGGCTTTTAAATTTCGTTTGTCTTTTCGCCTTTATTTTTGCAAAAAAAAAAGAATCGAATCCAAATGATTCGATTCCTAAAAAGATCAGTTTTTAAAAGTCAATAGCTTAACTTAATGACATTGCATTTTGAATAACTGTGGAGATTTTTTGGTATAAGTCCCTTAACGATGACCTCGGCTCTTATTATAATAAGAAAATCCGCAAATTCACAGTGTTCATATTATAGCTGTCGTTCACTCTTAACTTATAATCCTAAAATAACGTTCTAATCTGTGAAGTATTGCAGAATATCCTCCTCAGTTAGGCGTTTTTTGTCGTCGCCTTTGACATCAAAAACGATTCTACCATTGTTTAAAATGATGGTGCGGTTTCCGTATTTGATTGCGTCTTTTAATTGGTGAGTGATCATGATGCAAGTCAAATGCTCTTCTTGCACAACTTTATCAGTTAGTTCAAGCAATTCGCGGCTAGTATTTGGATCTAACGCCGCAGTATGCTCATCTAGTAAGAGCAAATCAGGGCGCTTAATTGTTGCCATTAAAAAACTTAATGTTTGTCGTTGACCACCAGAAAGATTACCCACAAAAGTATTTAAGCGTTCATTTAATCCGTTAGGAAGTTGGGCCGCCTGGCGTTTAAATTCTTGCATATGTTTATCTAGGCCTCTTAAACGCAGACCGCGGTGTTCACCTCGTTTGGTTGCAAGTAATAAGTTTTCCGCAACAGTCATTCGCGGAGCTGTACCCATTTTAGGATCTTGGAATACTTGGGCAATATATTTAGCGCGTTTTACTTCAGAAAGATTGGTTAAATCTTGGTCTTTGAGCATTATTTTTCCGCTAGTAGGAAAAATAGAGCCATTGATAATATTTAGTAGCGTTGATTTACCAGCACCGTTGGTTCCTAAAAGAGTAACAAAATCTCCATCTTCAAGTTTTAGATTAATATTTTTGAGGATTTGCTTTTCTTCATTGGTACCAGCATTAACGGTAGTGGTAATATTTTGTAAATCAAGAATAGTACTCATGGTTTTTCAACGCCTTTCTTTAATAATTTACGAGTGCGAAATTTTTGTTCAAATAAAGGTAGCATCATACAAATAGCAAGAATAATAGCGGAAATCAATTTAAAGTCGTTGGTACTAAAGCCAAGTTGGAGGACTAGGAGTAAGATAAGGCGATAAATAATACTACCGATAACAACTGCTACCAAGCGGGCAGTTAAACTTAAATTGCCGTAAACGACTTCACCAATAATGATGGCAGCTAGTCCGATAACCATAGTACCGATCCCCATGTTAACGTCAGCGTAACCACCGTTTTGGGCTAATAATCCACCAGCTAAGCCAATCAAGCCATTAGAGAGCATTAGACCTAAGATTTTCATATTATCGGTATTAATGCCAAGTGATTGAGCCATTTTTTCGTTGTCACCAGTGGCAATAAAGGCTTGACCAAGATCAGTATCAAGGAAAACTGCTAGCAAAACGATGACGATAATGGCAATGATCAAACCAACAACAATAGTAGGAAAATTGATCGGTAATTTTTGTAAAAGCTGACCGTTTAGTAAAGTATTTTTGTTAAGTAAACCAACATTAGCCTTGCCTAGAATTCTAAGATTAACTGAGTAGACGCCAGTCATCGTTAAAATACCAGCTAAAAGAACAGGAATTTTTCCTTTAGTATATAGTAAGCCGGTTACTAAGCCAGTGACCATGCCAGCGAAGAAGGAAAGAATGGTAGCTGCTAAAGGATTGACGCCATGAACTAACGCACTAACACAAATTGCGGCACCGAAGGGGAAGGTTCCTTCAACAGTCATGTCTGGGAAATTTAAAATTCTAAAAGTTAGGTAGAGGCCTAAGGCTAGAACGCCCCATAGCAAACCTTGGCCAATAGAAGAAGTAATTAAGCTCATTTGATAATCCGTCCTTTCTTTTGTGCCGCTTGAACTACACTATTCGGAATAGTGATGTTTAATTCACGAGCTATTTTTTCATTGATTACTGTTTCATAATGGGTTACGCGCTTGACGGGAAGAGTAGCAGGTTTTTTACCATGTAAAATTTGTCCTGCCATTTTTCCAGTTAAGATTCCCATGTCGAATTGACTGACACACCTGGTAGCGAGGCCACCGCTTTTAACCATAGTATCGGCAGCAGGAAAAACTGGGATCTTGGCACTGTTAGTAGCCTTTAATAAGGTGGCAATTCCACTAGCTACAGTATTGTCGGTTGGGACATAAACTGCTTGAACCTTGCCTACCATGGTTTGGGCAACTTGTTCGATATCATTGGTTGAAGTGATAGTGTAAGGGATAACTTTAAGTCCTTTTGCTTCAGCTAGTCGTCTGAATTCACGGTACTCTGATGCTGATGAATCATCACTTGAGGTGTAAATGACACCGATGTTTTTGGCTTTAGGTAAGATTTCTTGCATTAAGGCCAGCTGGCTGGCGATTGGCTGGCGGTCCTGGACACCGGTAATTTTACCGCCGGGATGCGCTAGGCTTTTTACTAAATGGGCCCCAAGAGGATCGCTGACCGCGCCCATAACTACAGGGATGTTGCCAGAAGTATTAGCTAGAGATTGGACAGCAGGAGTGGCAATTCCAATAGTTACAGTTGCGTTTTCCTGGCTAAAGCGATCGCTCATTGATTTCAGATTACTTTGATCACCTTGGGCATTTTGAAAATCAATTTTAAGATTTTTTCCTTCGATATATCCTTCATCTTTGAGTCCTTGAATAATGCCTCGATGGATCTGATCTAGAGCGGGGTGGCTCATTGTTTGCAAGATACCGACAGTTGGCGTTTTCTTTTCCGCATTTTTCTTATTTACTTCACTGACAAATGCAACTGCCAGAAAAGCAAAAAGAGCAATAATTGTTCCGATTAACCTTTTCATTCTTTTTCTCCTTCAAACAAAAAAGGCACTTCCTTTTTTCGGGAAATGCCTAAAACAAAACCCGCACGTTATTTTCCGTGCGGGCAATATTTCTTGAAGATTTTACCAGCACAGATACGATCTTAATGAGTCGCATCTGTACTTCACGAACAGAAACAACTCTAGTGCTGGAATTGCCAACGATTGATTGCTGTAAATTTAATCATGATAAAATCTTCCTTTCGTTCAAATTTGTTAGCTAAATTTTAAGTAATTATGAGAAAGATGTCAAATGATTTTTTGCTGAGTTGGTCTTATATGATTCGCGATAACTAAAAGTATTACTATCTTATGAGAAGATCACTAGAAATTTGTCCTAAATTAGCCAAATTAATATAAAATGCGATGATAAATGTTTTTAGGAATTATTTTGTTTTATAACTAGAGCTAAAAAATTTTTGGGATAATTGCTGTTCCTGCTTGGTATCTAGGAAAAATAATCTATCTTTTTTCGATAAAGCATCTATAATGGTTTTCATTATTCCGACTTGGCCGACCCCAAAGTCTATTGTATGTAGGTAGCCAGTTTCATCGATAAATTTTAAAGTATTATTTTTAAAATTTAATGCAGTTGAAATTTCATATAACGAGATCATAAAAATATGATGGTATACATTAGTATCATTTGTTCTTACAAACAAATCTGATAAAAAGTTGATTATACTACTTCTGCCATGACACCAACACCCATCTAATTTTAGGCAGTTTTTAATAAGGCATGAATAAATTAAGGGTATAGATTTATATTTATTATTTAGTATTGATTGTGCTCTTACTAATGCATCACCAATTCCACTGATTCCTTCACACCAAGAGAAATACATATAATTGTTAAAGTTAGAGTCACATTTTAGATTTTGTGCTAAAAAATTATCAATATATTTTAATTTATTTTTAGCTACTATGAATGCTTTGTGATCATTGAACATAAGGGCGCTCATTAACAATACATAGGCAGTACCAGCTAGGCCATGAGCAAAATTAATTCTGTCAAAAGTAGTAGATAGTGAGGCATGTTGATCATTAAGTACACTTTTTAATAAACTATCATGCAAAGTTTTAGCTTTCATTTTAACTACTGTCATATCACCTTCTTTTACTAACGATAAGACAAATATTAAAGAATAGAGCTTACCTGCAGTACCTAATGCAAAATCGATAGAGGTATTTGTAACATTCCAACTGTTTATAATAGTATTTATAGCTTTTTCAAAGTCTTTGGTAGTCAGGGTCCCCTTTCTATAGTTATATCCTAATTCCCATAACAACCCTGAACTTCCGAATAAGTAGCTATCATTGTAGCTGAAATTTAGGCTATTTTGGATTATATTACGTAATTTGTTTAGATTGTGTATAGCTGGACGTCCTAAAGCACAGTTGACTCCTATTACTCCATGTTGAATAGATAATGGACTTATTTGGCTGCCGAACTCATTAGATTGCCACCATTTTATTTGAAAATCATTTTTATCTAAAAGATTCTTGTTGGATATTTTATCTATCAATTTATTTTGATTATAATTTAAAATATTAATCAACTTATGACAACTATACTTTGACCTTTTTAATATATCTTTATCAAGTGGCTTAATTTTTGATTGTATATTTTTAATTTGTTCAGGCGCATATAAGTTATCACTTTTGGCTAAATTTAATAAGTAGTTAACTATCAAATATAGTTCTAAGTTGTTGGTATCAATAGAAGATGCTACATATATTTCTCTTTTTAGAGCTTTAATAGCATTCGAAATATCATGAGAATTATATTTTGGTAAATTACCGATTAATATAGCTAAGATTGATACAGCTAATGAGAAAATATCTTCTTTTTGGGATAACTGTGTTTTAGAATGATTGTAAGGGATATAATACGGAGTATATCCTTCTCTATATTTATTTTGATATGTAAATGAAAGGTATTCTAAATCAATTAGATAGCAAGTACCATTACTAAAAATAAAGTTACTATTTGTTAAATCTCCAATAACAATATTCCTACTATGTAACTTGTATACTGTATCACATAATGCATAAATAATTTCTTCCTTCTTTTTAGATGCTATAGGTGCATCTAAAGAAACCCCATCAATATATGAAGTGACATTAAAGTCTACTTTATTTACAGTAAATCTATCTAATAATTTAGGAACAGTTCCAGAATTTTGTAGGATAGTTAAAAATTGACTTTCATTTGCTAGTAATTGTTTTGCGCTTGATGAGGTAATAGAATTTTGAACAAATGGGTTTGCTGATTTAATAATTACTTTTTTTGTTTTATGATTTGCTAAATAAACATCACCCTTATTTTTTTGGCTTAGTATACTAATAAAATTATATTTACTTATATTTTTGTTATCAAGCTCATTGGTATCTTCTAGCCAAGATGAATCCGATTTGAAGAATGGTAGAGTAACGCTATCAGGCACTTTGAATTCCTCATCTCTATTATCTTCCGTAATGGTTCCATTTGGTAAGGTCATTAAATCAATGAATTTTTTGTTTACTTCATCCCATTTTTTTAGCTCTTTAAAAGCACCATATCTAAATTGAACAGGGCTATAATTAGGAAGCTGATAATCGGTAAAAATAGTTGGAGCCTTGAAATTAGATAAGGTATTAGCTAATTTCTTAATAATTCTTCTGAATTTAGAATCATTTTCTGGATAGAAAGTAATAAATTTATTTGCTTCAGTTACTGATGTATGAGGATCGTTAAGAGCTTTATAGACTTCTTTTGATCTTGCAACTTTAAAAGTGCACTCTTCCTCTGTTAATAGGTTGTAGACGATTTTAAAAACCTTTTTCATATCTTGGGGTAAACATGCAATGTGTCCTTTCCAGCCAGATTGTGGCAATGTGGTACCAGTAAATATATAGTGCTTCCACATACTATCAAATTTTGTGGTATAGTGTGGATTTTTAAAAGTACTTAAAAAAGTGGTAAATTTGTCATTACTATTTTGACATTTGATAAAAGTGTAATATTCGTTTGATGTTTTCATAATTAACTCCAAAAAAGTCCTAAAAGATATGAAACTTTTAGGACTAAAAAAATATTAACAAGTTTTACTGCAGGTGTAGCTACACAAGCGAGGACCAGTGTTGGTCATTACGTGAGATTTAGGTAACTTCCTCAAGTTTCTCACTTGACTCAATTTCAAATTTTTCATTGAATTATGTCCTTTCTTATAATATTTTAATTAGAAGAAGTGGAGGATAAAACAGGCAATACTACAATAACCATATAATAAGTCTCCTTTCTTTTAATTAATAACTTAATTATAAATTAAAGTTACTAATATTTATCATAATTTGCAAATCTACAAATTATTTTACTAAATTTAAAATAAACTTGTTATAGCCAGTTTCTTTGAGGAGATCTATAATTTCTTTAGTCTTATTTTTATTTTTCTCAAAGAGATATTTAAAGTAAATGCCTAGTAATTTATACATTAGTAAGTCAGGATCTTGTGATAGATTTGCTAGTAATGTAATGGTTTGGTTAACTAAGGTCAATTCCTTTTCTGTATAACATTTATTTAAGTAATTTATGCAAATTCCAGCAATTCTTCGTTGTAATTCAAAAGGACAATTAGATATATTGTTGATATATTCTTTTAATATTTGTTCCATATATATGCTTAATCTATCGGTGTGAAATACTGAAATTGAACTTCCAAATAATTGAAGAAATTCTTTATCTTTTGTCCAATTATCTTTTTTATTTAATTCTTTAGAGAATCTAGATATAAGATCAGTATTTGCAGTTACATCTGTATTATTTAAAGTTGAAATAATTAAATCTGCTTGAAGTAGCAAAAAATTATTATTAGGTATCTTTAGGATAATATTTTTAATTTTTTGTACTTGGTTTAAATTTCTATCGTAAAAAGATTGCGCTAGCATTTTAAGTATTTGATCTGACGATAATATATTTTTATTTAATGATTTAAAGAAGGGATCAATGTTTAAATTGTTTATGTATAACAATTTTATAAAGTCAGATGCTCGTAAATCTTGTTCACCGTTTTCAACTCGAGAATATTGAGATACTGAAATAATATTTTGAGTGAATTTGGCCTGTGTTAAATTTAATTTTTTTCGTTCATTCTTAAATATTTGTCCCATTAAAATACTCATTTTTTCTTCTTAACATAGAATTAATTATATTTCCAATAACTGGTCAAACCTATCCTTATTTTCTTCATGCAGTTGGTGACTAACGAAGATAACAGTAATATCTTTTTGTTTTAAAAAGTCATTTTCAACTTTTAATGCTGTCTTTTTATCTAGATTGCTGGTACTTTCATCGAATAAAAACAAGCTTTTCTTTCGTAATAACCCTCGTGCTAAAGCTAATCGTTGTTTTTGCCCACCAGATAAACTGGCACCACCTTCACCGATTTGGGTATTAAGACCTTGAGGTAGTTGATTAACAAAATCTACTAAATCTATTTTCTCTAAAACTTTGTTTATTTGCTCAGAAGGAAAATTTTCACCTAATGTTAAATTATAGAGAACTGTATCATCAAACAAGTAAGGCGTTTGATCAATATAGATAGCAGTTTGACGAAGTGAATCATAGCTAATTTCTTTTTCTTCAATGCTGTTAAGCCTAATTGATCCCTGATAGTCCTGGATTTGTCCGGAAATTATTTTTAATAGGGTACTTTTACCACTGCCAGATTGTCCATAGATACCAATTTTTTCATTAGTATTAATTTTAATATTTAAGGGATGCTGAAAAATTTTTTTGTGATCAAAAGTCATTTGCAAATTTCTAGTACTTAGAGACTTGAATTTGAAGTCTGTTAGCTGCTGTCCTTCTTGTTTACTATTTTGATTATTATCTAAGTGGTACTTTTCAAAAATAGGGGTTAGTGCGGTCATCTCTGTCCAGATTGGGGCAATTACAGCCAGCGAATTAAAAACGTTGTAAGATAAGTTCCCAGATGAACCAATCACACCAATAGAAATGATTTTGTTTAGTGCTAGAAAACCGGTCCAAGCCTGAATTCCTGTCTGACCGATAATATTTGAAAAGCCAGCCAGATTATTTGCTACAGCTTGATACTTTTCTTGCTTGATTTTCTTGTTGGCAACACTCAAAGCAGTTCCAATAATTCTTTTTTCTAATTGTCGCTCCATGCCAAAAATAGAGAAGGTAGTAAACCCACGTAGGCTATCATTAATAACATTCAACAATCGTTCATTCGCTTTTGTAGTAGAAAGGCCTGCGTTGGCCAACTTTTTATGAATAATCTGTGGTAATAAAACAGTTAACAATGAAACAATTAGGATTAGTGGAACAAAAGTCCATGAAAATTGAACTAAAGCAACAATTGAAAATAATGGATCTGTAATAATTTGAATTGCTTGCAATATATTATAGAAACCCTGATTTTCGATTGTAGTAATATCATTGGTTAACCAAGATGCATAGATGCCGGTATCTTTTTTCTGAAAATCAGTAATCCTCTTCTTTTCAATCTGATTAATAATGTCTTTACGCAGATCAATGCTTAAGTACTGAACGGTTTTGGTAGTTTGAATTTGTAATAAAATCAAAAAGATTGATAAAATTGCAAATACAACAATGTCTAAACCCACGTATTTAAAGAATCTATCTATTTGCAACTTGATTAATGCATTAAAGATACTAACGTTGATCAATGCATGCGTCACGCGTAATGATGACGTAATGATTGTTAGCAGGGTTACGATCATTACTAACTTTGGTTCCTTTTTTAGGTATTTGAATAAATAACTCATTTTTCTCACCTCTTTAAGTATTATTAAATGAGATGAAAAAATTTAAATCTGATATGCGTAAAAGATATTGAGTTTTCGTATACGAAAATTTAAAGGCGAGGCAAAACTTTGATTAAGTCATGGCAACCAGTATCTTTCAGGACTTGCAAGATTTGGGCACACTTAGCTCGGTCTTTAGCAAAAACTGCTTGATAGTAATTACCAAGAATTTTAACCAAAAGTATCTCTTTGTGATAGGGCAATCTTTGTAGATAATTTAGAGGACGAGAAATTAGCTCTGGTGCATTGTATTCGTAACAGTTATCAAGGTAGTTTACACAAATAGCGCCAACATTTTCTGCTAGCATAGTGGTTAATTTGTTAGGATCAGGGTATTTGACCAAGATGGCATTTACCAAAAAGCTTAGCTCATCTAAGTGATAGATGCGCATTGTTTCACGGAAGGTTTGCAAAGAATATACATCCCAGTTATCATTGCGAAAAACGTATTCTTTTAGCTTCATTTTTAAGTCAAGCGGAATTTTTTTAGCTCGAGGCAAGTAGACATCTAAGTATAAGCGAAGTTGAAGTCTGTAGTATTCAGTTACATGATCTTTAGGCAGAGCATTTAATTTAGTTTGAATTTTGAGTAATTCTTTTTTATCTCCGCGTTCATAAGCAGTATTAATTTGCTCAAGAATATCAGTATCTGGCTTACTTTTGGGACTGATATAAGTAGTGAAAAAAGTAGTTACATCAATATTGTGTTGGTTAAGCAATTCGATTAATTCTGTTGTGCCAATATCGTGAATGTCTCTTTCTACCTTTGAATAAAAGGAAACAGAAATTATTCCTGCAGCCATTTCTGCTTGGGTGAGTCCTAGTTTAGTTCTAAGTTGCTTGAGTGCTGAACCAATTGTCATTGTGATACCTGTTTCTATTAAAAATATTTCTTTAAATTATAAACCCAAGCACTAGTGATTAACCATGCTATAATAATTATTCTAACAATCATCATAGAAAGAAGGGACCAGATTGCGTTACAAACAAATTATTTTTGATGTGGATGATACAATTATCGATTTTGCGGCAACTGAAGATTTTGCCTTACATAGCTTGTTTAACACTCATCACTGGCCTTTATCTGCGGAATTGCAGCGGCAGTATCATTCTTATAATCAAGGACTTTGGCGCCGGCTTGAACAAGGTGAACTAACTTATGAAGAATTAAGTGAAATGACTTTTCATGATTTTATTTTGGATCATTTTGGTATTGAGATTGATGGCAAGAAGGCAATGGATGAATATCGTTCATACTTTGGCGAAGCACACCAATTATTGCCAGGGGTTGAGGACACCTTGATTTTTGCTAAAAAGCAGGGCTATAAGCTGACCGTTTTGAGCAATGGTGAAAAATTCATGCAAAATCACCGGTTGGAGCTTGCTGGTGTGAAAAAATATTTTGACCTAATTGTTACGTCAGAAGAAGCCCACTATTCTAAGCCTAACCCACATGCTTTTGATTATTTCTTCAGTCGTACGGAAATTGGTCCGAGTGAGACTGTCTTTTTTGGGGACGGCCTACAATCTGATATTTTAGGTGCAGAAAAATATGGCTTTGATAGTATTTGGTACAATCATCGCCATCGAAAAAATACTTTGAATTTGCATCCTAAGTTTGTAGTAGAAACTTATCCAGAACTAGTTAAACTAATGCAGAATGATTTTGAGAAGAAGTACTAATCATTATACTTTTTGCTCTTCAAGAAGATGCCCCAACCAATAGTTAATAAGCTGACAAAAATTATTAAAATCCAAAAGCCATTTTCATTTTCTTTACCTGGTAAGCCGCCGACATTCATGCCCCAAATGCCACTGATTAAAGCGGGAAGAGCAATTACCAGGGCAGCTGAGTCTAGATATTTCATTAAATGATTTAGGTGACTATCCATCATGGCAGTAAAGAGGCCACTAATAGAATTGAGCAAGTCAGTGTAAACGTGAATCATTTTGGTAATTCGCTTTTGCCTGGTTATGATACTTTTAACGCGGGCTGGATTTGCTAGCTTGTTTTCTACTAAATAATCGCAAAATTCTTCTAGACTAGGTGTTTGATCATCTAAGGTGTGTTTTAAGTAAACTAGCTGGCGAGTCAAATCTGTTACTTTTTTTAATTCTTTTGTCTTAGTTGTTCTTCTTGCAGCTTGATCTAAATGGTCAATTTTTTGTTTAATTGTTACTAATTCTGCATGAAGATGCTTGATTTGGATACACAGGCTTTGAAAAATTGTTTCAATAATATTTTCTTGCGGTTTTAATTCTGAAAGACTTCTTGTTGTGCCAATAAAGAGATGATTTTGGTCAAAAATTGTAAAAATTGGAATTAGCTCTTGTTCAATTGGCAAGTTATTACTTAATAGATCGAAACTCACTAATAAGTGACCATTTTTTAGTTTATTAGAATCAATAGGGATAAAACGAGCAACCTCAATCGAGGAATTAGGGTAAGTGAAAATTGTAGGATCTAGATCCCATTTTTTGATTAAATGATCGATATCGTTTTGCGTCAATTGATCTTTTAAAATTATATTCTGACTATTAGTAAGCATATTTGTTCACCTCTGTTTCTTTTTTAGTTTAAGATTAACATGTAATGTTTTTTAGACTGAATTAAGTTGACTTGAAAATATGTTTTTTTAACAAAAAATATAGAAAGGTGAGAATATGGAATTACATTCACTTACTGATACTTATACCCTAAATAATGGTGTAGAGATCCCTGTAATTGGCTTTGGTACTTGGCAAACACCAAGTGGAGAAGTTGCAAGAGAATCTGTTGAAGCCGCACTTGAGGCGGGATACCGTCACATTGATACTGCAGCAGCTTACGGCAATGAAGAAAGTGTTGGCGAAGCAATTAAACGTAGCGGCGTTAACCGCCATGAATTATTTGTAACTACTAAATTGTGGAATTCCGATCATGGTTATGACAAGACTAAAAAGGCAATTGATACTAGTCTAGAAAAATTAGATTTAGACTATCTTGATCTTTACTTAATCCATTGGCCTAATCCTGTAGCTATGCGTGACAACTGGGCAGAGCTTAACGCTGAAAGTTGGCAGGCGATGGAAGAAGCAGTGAAGGCTGGCAAGATTAGGGCAATTGGTGTTTCTAATTTTAGAAAGCATCACCTGGATGAATTAATGAAAACTGCAAAAATTAAGCCAGTTGTTAACCAAAATTACTTGAATCCAAGCGATTTACAACCGGAGGTTACTGTAGCAAGTAAACAATATGATTTGCTTAATGAGGCTTACAGTCCTTTGGGTACAGGTGGTTTATTAGGCAATGAGGTAGTTAATGCAGTTGCTGAAAACTATGGTAAATCACCAGCCCAAATCTTGATTCGCTGGTCCTTACAACATGGCTTTTTGCCATTGCCTAAGTCAGTACACCCTAAGTATATTGCGGCTAATGGTGATGTCTTTGACTTTGAGATTAGTCCAGAAGATATGAAGAAGTTGGACGTTCTTCGTGGTGCTAGTGGTTTAGCTAATGATCCGGATGAGGTTAACTTTTAATTTGATGGAAAAAGAAAAGGTTGATAATCTTCGTTTGTGTACGAAGGTATCAACCTTTTTTATTTATTAATTAATAGTCCATAGCAGAATATTATTTTGTTTCTCTTGCATGACATTACGTATACCATCATCTTGCTTCATTTGGTGCAAAGAGCCCAAGACAAATTTGCGTTGATTACCCTTTAATTTCCTGGCTGATTTAACTGCTAAATCAAAGTCATGCTTATTTTGGACAATTCGTTTTTGACCAGAAACAGACTCTTTTCCTGCTATTTTTCTATTTAATACTCTTAGATCTCTTTCTTTTATTTTTTTTAGTGGCTTCATAACCCTTTGTAGATATTTGCTATGTATATCATAATATTGCAGTCCCGCATTTGGAGTCCAAGTATTATACTTATGATTTTTAGAAGTAATTAAATATTCCGGTGTACCATTAACATCTTTAAACACCATAATTTTAACAATTTTAAACCTCACATTTTTTAGTCTTTTAGGACTAACACTTTTCGTTCCCTTAAAATATGGATTATTTAAAAGTTTTTGGTAATTACTTTTTCCAACAAAAATAGGTAATGCAGAAGAATTAACATTCAACACATAACCCCATTTGCTAAGTTTAGGAGTATTTTTGATTACATAATGTTTCTTTTGGTTTGCAGTTACATTAGAACTATAATTTGAAGCCTTAACTGTAATTGGAGCTGCACCCAGTAGGGTCGTAAGTGTAACTGTAGTAAGTAAAGTTAACAGACTTTTATTCAATTTCATTGTTTACTTTCTTTATTTTTAGCCTATTCATAACCATTTTTACTCATATTAATATTACTTATTATTTCGTAATTTTCTAACCTTAAAATAGGTGAGAATAGCGCTGATTAACGCTGCAATATCTAATGGTATGAAAATTATAATTCCAATTATGTTTTGTAGTAATAAAAGGATTATATTAGCAATCAGCATTAGTACAGGTAACACTAACACATTCCAATAACCAAATTTTTGCCATAGGTTATAGCGATAAGCTTTATATGCTGGTGTAACACTAATTCCTAATCCTAGGGCAATTAGGATTATATCTAACCAACCTAAATATGACATTTGCTTTTACCTTCTTTATCCTTGCCATTTACATTTTCTATTTTATGGTTAAAGAGGATAATTTTAAGCCATATCCCCTCACAAGGGAATTACTCTGGTAAATTATCAGCTATTTTTGGATAGTCTGATAGCTTTAAAAGCTTTTTGATCAATATAGCTTGTCTTTTATCTGTGTATACAGAATGAAAATATAAAATTAGCTCTTTATAAAGACATAACTCTGGATCTGCAGTAAGACTTTCAAGCCATGATAAAATTTTGAAAGCAATTTTATCTGAGTTTGAGAAATACTTTCTCAAAACATATAAGTAATTAATACCAACGGTAGCTAATCTTCTTTGTTTAGTTAGGTTTTGTTCATTTAGCTTTTTATATTTTCTAATCAACATCATTATTAATGGCGTTAGATCCTTCAAATTATCTCTGCGAATGGAATTGCTTAAAAGTGTAATAGCATTATCATCATTCATCCATTCTTTATATTTGAAGAAATCATGCATAGCTTGTGTAATAGCTGTTGTATCAGTTTTATTATCTCTTGCAGTTAATACGGCTATAATTAAACCAGCTCTATCTTTTAGTTCCGTTGAAACATGTTTAGTATTTAAAATTAGCTTCTGTAATTCTTTAGCTTTTTTAATGTCATTTTTGTAAAAAGAACGATTTAATTCTTGAGATATTTTAGAGGAAATCGTGTCTTCTTTTGTTGGGAAATATTCTTTAAAGAAATCAGCTGGTGATACTCCATGTAATTGTAGAATTAGCATTAAATCGTCTACAAAAATTCTGTTTTGTCCTTTTTCCATTTTAGAATAGTGGGTAATGCTTATTTTGCTTCCCTGAATCATTTGGGCTTGTGTTAATTCTAATGATTGACGTAATTTTTTTAATGCTTCTCCAATTGTCATAAATTTTGCCTTCTATACTAGTTGAAAAGTGAAACTAAAGTTGCGTGATTTGGAAATTACTTCTTTCCGAATAAATAATTAATGGCCGCATCACTATCAGTGAAATCTTTGGCAGTATCAGGAATTAACCCCGTTTCTTCAGCGTGTGCAATTTCAATAGCTCTTTTTGTTTCTTCGTTTGGAATTAGTCTTTCGTTAAATTTATTAGTTTTGCTTCGTCTAGTCATAATGTCACCCCAGATGCTTATTTTATATAAATTATGTCGCTAATAGTATATCAATTTCAAAGGCGAGAAAAGAAAATTGAATTATTACCAGAAGTATCTTATTTTTGAAGTAAGATAATTTTTTATTAGGTGAAAAAATGAAGAAAATTACAACAGGAATTGTAGCTCACGTTGACGCGGGCAAAACGACTCTTTCTGAGGCTCTGCTGTACAAGGCAGGAAATTTGCGGACGCTAGGAAGAGTAGACAATGGGGATGCTTTTTTAGATACAGATCAATTGGAGAAAAAACGTGGCATTACCATTTTTTCTCATGAAGCTAAATTAACGACTGATGATTTAGAAATTACGTTGTTGGACACACCGGGACACGTTGATTTCAGTGCACAAACAGAAGAAACACTGAGTGTACTTGATTATGCTATCTTAGTTATTTCAATTACAGATGGTGTAACTAGTTATACTCGCACTTTGTGGCATTTGCTCAAGCGATATCAGGTACCGGTTTTTATTTTTGTGAATAAGGTTGATGCGATAGGCGCTGATCGAGGGATGGTGTTGGTTGATATTCAAAAGAACTTAAGTGAGAGCTGCATTGATTTTTCGAAGATTGATGATGAATTTTATGAAAATGTGGCCGCCACAGATGATGCCTTGCTTGAGAAGTATTTGGATAGTGGTGCCATATCTGATCAGGACGTGCAAAATGCAATTGTGCAGAGAAAAGTTTTTCCAATTTATTTTGGTTCTGCGTTGAAATTAACGGGAATTACGGAATTTTTAGCTGGTTTTAGTAAATGGACTAAGGAAAAGGAATTCTCTGATAAGTTTGCGGCACGGTGCTTTAAGATTTCGCATGATACTAAAGGTGAACGCTTAACTTGGTTGCGAATTTTGGGTGGCAGCTTAAAGGCTAAGACTGAATTAGCTGGTGAGAAAATTAATCAGCTGCGTAGTTATAATGGTGAAAAATTTACGACTATTACTGAAGCAGCTGCTGGAGAGATCGTTGCTGCAACAGGATTGGCAAAGACGTATCCAGGACAAGGATTCGGCGTGGGGGATGCACCAACTGCACTGCTTAAGCCAGTTTTGACCTATAAAGTTAATCCCCAGGATAATGATCTTCACGCTTGCTTAAAAGCTCTGCAAACCTTGGAAGATGAAGATCCACAGCTACATGTGACTTGGTCCGAACATTTGCAAGAAATCCACGTGCAAGTGATGGGAAAGATTCAATTAGAAATTTTAGAACAGTTAATGCAAGAACGTTTTGGTTTGAATATTGTTTTTGAACAGGGAAGTATTCTTTATCAAGAAACAATCACTAAACCAATTGAAGCAGTAGGCCACTTTGAACCACTACGTCACTACGCGGAAGTTCATCTTTTACTGGAGCCACTGCCACGTAATAGCGGCATTGTTTTTGAAAATAAATGCAGTTTAGAAGTTTTGACTAAAAATTGGCAACATCAAATCATGACGGCGTTGAAGTCTAAAGAACATCTTGGTGTTTTGACAGCTTCGCCGATTACAGATATGAAGATTACCTTGATCGGTGGTAAAGGCTCAATTGTACATTCGGTTGGTGGCGATTTCCGTGAAGCAACTTATCGTGCAGTGCGGCAAGGTTTAATGGAAGAAAAGATACGCCAACAAACTATTTTGCTCGAACCGTGGTATGATTTCCGCTTAGAAATAGGAAGAGATCAGGTAGGGCGTGCTTTAAATGATATTCAGCGCATGAATGGAAAATTTAGTACGCCTGAAAATATTGGTGAACGAACAGTCATATCCGGTTCTGCACCGGTAGCTGAAATGCAAGATTATGCGACAGAAGTGCGCAATTATACGCATGGTGAAGGTAATCTTGAATGCGTAGTCAGTGGTTATTTGCCTTGTCACAATGCGGCAGAAATTATTGAGGAAAAGAATTATGATCCCGTTTCTGATCTGGAGAATACGCCTAACTCTGTCTTTTGTTCACATGGTGCAGGTCACACCGTCACTTGGGATAAGGTGCCAGAGACTGCACAATATCCTTATACTTATCCATTAGATTAGCATGATACCATGAATTGCTTATCTTGTTACATGTGAAACATTAAAAATGCGGCATAGTGCTTTTCTTATTAAAAAGTGCAACTTGAAATAAACGAAATATTTGACTAGTTATGAAAGAAATTTCATTTTATTAGCAAAATACTGCTAGAAAATCGCTTGCATAGTAAGATAAAGGTACGATAGAAAGGTGATAAAACATGACACAAATACCTTTTAAAGCTGTAGCGGTTGATCTAGATGGCACTTTTTTGACCGAAAAAAAGACTTTTGATCATGCGCTATTTGCAAAAGTTTTACGAAAATTGCAAGCTAATCAAATACCGTTTATCTGTGCAACAGGGAACCAACTAATTCGTTCGCATGAATATTTTGACGAATTTACTAATGAAGTAGATTACGTGTCTGAAAATGGGGCAATTCTAGAAGCCGATGGCAAAGTATTCAAACGGATCGCAATTGATTATAAAATTGCACAAAAATTGCTCCATTTTATTCAAACAGAATACCCTGAAGCGATCATTATGGTTAGCGCACAGCATCATTGCTATATTTTGAAGAGTATGGATCAAGCGGATAAAGACGACATTAGAATTTATTATCGTGATGTTCAGGAAATCGATCAGTTTACTGACATTGATCCAACCGATGCGATCTTGAAGGTTTGTCTGACAGCTGATGATGAACTGGCACAGGTGATTCAGGATCGGTTTAATGAAAAATATGGCGACTGTATTCGCGGTACTAGCAGTGGTAATATGACAATTGACTTGGTGCATAAGGGGATTAATAAAGCTGCGGGGATCGCCGAGATGCTTAAGCATTATGGCATTGAACAAAAGGACTTAATTGCTTTTGGCGATGGCGAAAACGATATTGATATGCTTAAAGCTTGTGGTTATAGCTATGCAATGAAGAATGCGAATGAGAAGACTAAGGCGGTAGCAAAGTATGAGGCACCTTCGAATGATGACAATGGTGTGTTGCAGATTTTGGCTAAGTATTTAGATGTTGAATAAAAAATTCAAATTAAATAGTGAATCGATTATCTGATGAGATATTGATTCACTATTTTTTTGTAATGAGAATGTGACTTTAAAAAATGATGATTCAAAGTGACAATTATGTTAAAAACATTAAAATTGTAATTGCCATTTAATCTATTATAAAATAAACTAACATTTAACAAAATTATTTTTTATTAGATGTTAGTGGAGGAAAGAAGATGAATTTGAAAAAGATTTTGTGTACTACATTGGCAACTGTTACATTAGGAACAGCTTTTTCTAGTGTATTGGCAACTCCAACTTATGCTAGTGAAGCGAATGTTGAAGAAAATGATGAAGTTACTCAAAAAGAACTAGCTCAAGCGATTGATAAACTAGCTCAGGCCTTTAAAGAAGCACATGACGCAAATCCAGATATGGATGAAGTTAAATTATCTAAGGGAGTTTTATCATACGCTACTGGTGAAATTAAATTGCCAACAGAGCGAGAGTTGCGACTTCAAATGCTGTATGGGTCTGCTTTTTTTCAGCAGAAGGTTTTGGCAAATGTTTGTTAAAACAATATGGCATAATGGGAGCAGAAAATTATGCTAAGGTATTGTACAGTCCTCAAATAAAAAAATTATTGCGGTCACATGCTTGGGAAAAAGCAGCAAGTCTTATGGTTAAAGCATTTGCAAAAGTAGCTGGAAAAAAATTAGCAAAACAATTTGCTGAAAAGATAGCTGGATCATTGGTACCAGGGGTTGGTTGGGTTTCATTAGGTTGGACTGTTGCTAACTGTGGTATAAAGTCTAGATAAATTAGAGTATGAAAAGTAAGCTAAAGAAACTATTTAATAGTTGGCTATTTTGTATGATTATTACAAACATAGTTATTATTTTAATAATTACTATTTGGAATTTATATCATTGTTATGGAATGATGATTTATGGTGATAGTTTTGCAGAAGCAACTAAATTTTTTTGGGAGGTTGAAATTATTGATAGTGCTGTTGCATTATCAGTCTTTAATATTTATGCTATTATTCGAAAATTTATTAAGAAATAGTATTAAATTAAGAGCTTCTAAGTTTTAAACTGCTAAATTTCTGATGCTAAGTTTTTTAATTAAAGTTTTTGAAGCTATATTATAATCAGTATAGCAACGAAGTAATTAGGGTATTCAAGCATACTCAAGAAGCTTTACCAGTTATGATGGTAAGGCTTCTTTTTTCGCTAGAGACAACTATATAATGTGAGGGGGATACGAAGTGATTAAGTTGACAAACATGTCCCCGCTTTATTTCGGCGTAGTCGTGCAAGATAGTATTTGCAGATTATATGTTGAGAATACTGTTATTGCAGGGGTGAAAAGTTCATTACTGTAATAGAGTAGAGGGAGATTAATTCTCGCCCCCTCTCATTGCACCGGACGTACGGTTCCGTATCCGGCGCTACATTTGTAATTCTTTACGAGTTAAATAGTATTTCAGCGGATCGACCAAACCTGGGCGATCCGCTTTGCTTATGCCCAATACTTTTGGGCTAAGCAAAAAGTTAATGACATGCCCTGTACTGCGCTTATACCAACCCAGTCGTGTGTTAGCTGTTTTATGAATATCTTCATCACTAAAGTTGCACTTTAATACCTTGTTTATCCGCATTAAGTTAGTGTATATTCGTTTTGGTAGTTTCCATTGTTTAATGATTACCACCCGTACTTTATGACGCAGCCATTGACTAAATTTAATTAGAAAGCTTTTCATACCACCAATTTTAAAGTAGTTGATCCAGCCTCTGACCACTTGATTTACCTTGGTAAAGACTAGTGATAAAGGCTGGGCAGCTGCTTTCTTACGGCAGAGAAGCTCTCTAATTTTGTCGTAAAGCTTGGCTTTACGGTTGTCTTTAGGACTTCGACTTGGTATGACCAGGTTTTTATACGTAGGCTCAGAAAACTTGCTAGCCACTTCCTTCACCCATAGCGTCATCGCTACCGGCTTGTGGTTCACTACACTTGGCGACAACTACCCGTGATTCAAACTTTCATTGAACTAGATAAATGCCATGCCCGACACACATATGCAAAAAAGACTTGAGAATTAATTTTCCCAAGTCTTTTAATTTGCTTCATTAACCGCTCTGAAAATATTAAGTCCGCTTATCAGAATAATTGTCCCGCAAGCTAAAATTAAAACTGTTTCACCAGAGCTGTCTAACAAAATTCCGGCAACAATTGAACTAATCGGTCCACCAATAGAGGTACTGGTACGAATAGTAGTTAGCACTCTGCCTAATATTTCATCGTCCGCAGTAATCTGAATCAATGATTCTGCCAAAATATTGTGAATACTCGTCATTAGCCCAAATAAGAAAATTAGTCCTGTGAATATCAACCAATTGTTACTGAAGAAAATTATCAAAAGTAATGGTACTGCACTAGCTATCCAAGTAAAACCAATTGTTTTTACCCGTACGGATAATCTTCCTGCAATAGTTGCACCTATTACAAAGCCAATCATAAAACTGATATAGAACATACTGTATAGTCCCGCTTGACCATTTTGTTGAGCAATTCTTGGCAACAGAATGGCCATTGCTGGCGTCACAAAAGAATACAGGATTGAGGACCAGAAGTAATGACTTAAGAAATAATTTGTTTTAATAAACTTATAGCCATTAAGAATTTGATTGAGGTATTTTGCCTCTGCTTTTTTGACTTTAGGTCTATCTTTAATTTCTTTTAGGGCGTAAAACAGAAAAACAAAACTGATTAGGCTCAGTAGACTGCAGATCAACATTACATTAGCTGAAATTAAAAAAGTTAATAAAAATCCAGAAAGAGCAGTTCCCGCTACATTCACAAGCTGGTCGATGTTGCTAACTTTAGAAATTAAATTATTTAATTCTTGCTCATTAGCAGTTGTCTCTTTTAAAATAGCCCGATCAGCTGGATTAAAAAATTCATCGCAGACAGATACTATTCCTGCGCAGATTAATGCCAAAATATAACTTTTGCTAAGTTGGTAAACCGCAATTGTTGTGGCAAATAGGAAAACAGTTTGAACAAGAATTGAATAGTAACTTGTCCTTTTGAATGAATAATGATCGATAATGGGGCCGTAGAATATTGATAAGGCGGCAGTGGTGGAAAAGATGGCTTCCGCAATTCCGACGACAAAGGAACTTTTGGTGGAAGTTTGCAGCCACCAGATAAAGACCATGCTGAAGAGGGAATTAGCTAGTCCGCCAACGGCACGCGAGAAAAAATATGATTTCCTTTTTAACATTTTATTTATCCTATTCTCATTTTTATTTTCCAATTATACCAATATTTTTCCAATTAGGATCAATTTAATAAAAATAGTACAAAAAAAGACTTGAGAAGTAATTTTTCCCAAGTCTTTTAGTTTGTCTTAATTTAGGTTAATTAAAACTTGTTCTTGTCCAAAGCAACTGGAGAATCTGGCTTTTCGCCATTGATCATCTTCAAGTTGTTGTCAAATGCCTTAACAACCATGTTACGTACAGCGTGGGTGGTGTAGAAGGCGGTGTGTGGAGTTACCAAAACGTTTGGACGATCAATTAAGTCAGCTAAACGCTTGTCTGGGAATTCTTTACCTTCCCAATCTTCGTTAAATACACCAACTTCGTCTTCGTAAGTATCCATAACAAAGCCAAAGATCTTACCTGAGTCCAAACCGCGGATAACAGCGTCAGTGTCAACAAGTGGACCACGTGAGCAGTTTACAATTACAACGCCATCTTTCATCTTGGCAATTGATTCGTCATTGATCATGTGTACATTTGCTGGAACATCTGGTACGTGAAGTGAAATTACATCAGCTTGCTTGTACAAGTCGTCAAGTGAGTCAACGTAGTAACCCTTCTTTTCGAGTTCTGGGTTCTTGAAGATATCGTAAGCAATAACCTTTGCGCCGAAACCTTCCATAATTCTCATAAATACTTGACCAATGTGACCAGTACCTACAACACCAACAACTTGGTCACGAACTTCACGACCAATAGTAGGTGCCCAACGTAAGTCGCGCTTAGCCATCTTTTCGTCCATACGCTTGTCTTGACGTAATACACGTGCAGCTTGAATAGCAGCATGTTCAGCAATAGCGTCAGGAGAGTATACAGGAACGTTAGTAATTTCAAAGCCAAGTTCCTTAGCCTTGTCCATGTCGATGTTGTCGACACCAACGTTACGTAATGACATCTTAGTTACGCCAGCGTCTGCCAATGCTTGAAGAGTTTCTGGGGTGTAGTCTAATTGTTGGTAAACAACAGCACCGTCAGCACCCTTAGCTAACTTAGCAGTTTCAGGAGTCAAAAGCTTATCAGTGTAATCTACATCGATATCCTTGTGAGCATCCTTCCATTCGTTTAAGAATGGTTCTTCGTCTTTACGAATAGCGTAAGCAAAAATCTTTGTCATAAATTTAACCTCCGTAAAATTTATTAGTATGACCAGTCCTCATTATACGCTTTTACTTGCTCAACAAAACACAAAAGAACCATTTTTTTGTATAGATTTTAAGAAAAATAAAAGTCAAGTTTTACTCTGAGCAAAAAAGTTGCAATTTTTTCAAAAAAAGTTTGTAGCCTAAAAATTGCAACTATTATTAACTGTTACCTAATCTCAATCCCATAGATATGAAAATTATTTTTGTATATAGCAATATTAGTGAAAGGTAGTATATGGATTTGTATAAGAGACGCATTTTCGTTATATAACCCAAGTTATATAATGGATTTTAAGTAGAGAAACAAACATAGCGTAGGAAAATTGAATATGCATTTTAAAGGAGAAAGCCAACAGCATTTCAGCCTAAGAAAGCTGACAATTGGTGTTGCTTCTGTAATAATCGGGACCACCTTTATGTTTTTTGGTGGTCATGCTGTTCATGCAGATGATTTAAGTAGAGATGCTGAGCAAACCAGCTCAGTTGTTCAAAAACAGAGTAGTGAAAAAATAGATGTAGATGCAGTCAAAGAAGCTGATAATGTTTCAAATCAAAGACAAGACTTACCCAGACGGTACTAAGAGTACCGCAACTGTTCCTGTAACTGTCATTGCACCAAATGTACCAGACGTTATCTACGTACCAAAGGGTGACAAGGTTCCAGACCCAAGTACTGTAGTTACTAACTCTAACGATATCAAGGACAAGATTCCTGACACGACTTACACTTGGAAAACTACTCCAGATACTCCAAATACTAAAGTAGTAATTAACTATAAGGCTAATAATCCTGGTACTCCAGATACCCCAGTTACTCCACCAGTGGATCCAGGCGATAATCCAGCAACCCCAGTTACCCCGCCTGTAAAGCCAGAGCAGGAGCCAACAACACCAACTTCAAATACTAATGATGATACTCCTGCACCAACTCCTCATGCTACTAAGACACCAGCAAAGGATAATGGTGGCAAGAAGACAAGGACTAAGAATTCTGGCTTAGATAATAGCGAAAAAGGTAAGACTAATAATGGTTATGTTACTGTGAGACCTTTAGCTACAGCTATGAAGAAGACAGTAGCTAGTGAGCAAAAATCTACTTTGCCACAAACGAGGAAGAAGGATAACGTTGCTTTGACTGCTATCGGTGTAGCTATTGCAGCTGCTGGAAGCTTATTAGGATTAGCAGATAGCAAGAAGCATAGATCTTAATTTGTAATATCTAATTTCTGTTTACTAAGAAGCAAGTTGACTCAAATAGGAGCTAGCTTGCTTTTTTGTCTAAAAGTTTAAGGATTTCTAAAGACAAAAAGCAAATAGTGACGCATTGTCATAAAGCTGATATTATATACTCATAACAAAAATACAACGCATCAAATAGAGATGAATTGTACGAAGGTAACAAATCTTCTAATTCCTTATTAATACATCCTATTGGGCCTTTATTAATTCATACATTGGGTATTGCTTTTTGCTGGTTGTCCCCTATACAACCGCGAAAGTTAAGATTGATAATAAGTCCATCCCCTTTTTGCGAAGGTAAAGAGTCAAGACCCCCTGCAACATCTCTTGCGTTGAATCTTTTGTTAATCTTGATAATTTATCTTCGCAACATTAGTGATGAGTAGGCTAATGTAAAAAAATCTCGTTATTCTCATTCAACACAACTCCCTTAAAAGGGCTGGTTTAGAAAAGTCATCTAAATCAGTCCTTTTTCTTTTTTTCGTTATAATTAAACTTGAGAACTAAAACAAAGGGGAAGAAAAATGATCTTAATTTCATGGAATATCGATTCATTAAATGCAGCTCTGACTAGTACTTCAGCTAGGGCGGAAGAAACGCGGCAAGTTTTAACTAAAATTCATGATGCCAATCCAGATATTATTGCGATTCAAGAAACTAAGCTGCGTGCAACTGGGCCAACTAAAAAACATAAAGAAGTGTTGGCTGAAAAGTTCCCTGAGTATGACTATGTTTGGCGCTCTTCAGAAGAACCAGCTAGAAAAGGCTATGCTGGTACAATGTATCTTTATAAGAAAGGATTAACTCCTGCAGTGTCTGAGCCGATTATTGGCGCCCCTGAGCCGATGGATCATGAGGGACGGATAATCACACTGGAATTTGATAAATACTTTGTCACCCAGGTTTATACGCCAAATTCAGGCAGTGGCTTGAAGCGGCTGAGCGATCGTCAAATTTGGGATCAAAAGTATGTTGAATATTTGAAGAAGTTAGATAAACAAAAGCCAGTTTTAGCTAGTGGTGATTACAACTGTGCTCATACCGAGATTGACTTGAAGCATCCCGAAAATAATCATCACTCAGCTGGTTTTACTGATGAAGAAAGAGTCGACTTTACCAATTTGCTCAATGCTGGCTTTACCGATACCTTTAGAAAAGTTCATGGTGAGATTACTGGCGTATATTCTTGGTGGGCTCAACGTGTCAGAACCGCTAAGGCTAACAACTCTGGCTGGAGAATTGATTATTGGCTAGTAAGCAATCGCATTGCTGATAAGGTGGTCCGCTCAGAGATGATCGATACAGGCAAACGAGCAGACCACTGCCCAATTTTGCTTGAAATAAATCTTTAAATTGAAGCAAGCCCTAGTATAATTTCTTTTTGAAATGTTTTTATTTTGAAAAAGAAGTAGGGGTTGAAATTCTTTGAATAACGAGAAAAAAGAAGATTGGGCTTTGGAGCAGGATCTGAAGTACAATCGTCTGACAGCATTTAAGCTATTCGCGATGACTAGTTCAATGGTTATTTCCGTTGATGAACTCGCACCATTTGGTAAAACTGGAGAAACGGCACTGTTTTACTTGTTAATTGCTGGAATCGCTTGGTTTATCCCGATTACGCAAATGGCTGGAGAAATGGCCTCAATTGATGGCTGGGAAAAAGGCGGAATCTTCACTTGGGTGAAAGGATCTCTTGGAGACAAAACAGGCTGGACAGCAATGTTTTATCAATGGATTCATATTACTGTTGGTATGGATACGATGATGTATGTGATCATTGGGGCATTGTCTATCACATTTGGGACACCTTGGTTCAACACCACGCCAATCGTACGCTTCATTTTAATGATGGTTATTCTGTGGGGAGCAACAGCGATTCAGGTAATTGGTGTTAGAAAGATTGGTCGAATCGCTGAATGGCTGTTTATTCTGGGGATTGCGACACCAGTAATTTTATTGATTATTTCATTCTTCGTATATGTGATTCAGGGGCATCCCTTGCATATGACGATTAACTGGAATACTGTAATTCCACATAAATTAAATGGTAATACATTAGTTGCCTTTGTCCCATTTATGTTGGCCTTTTGTGGTGGGGAAGCTTCTGCACCGCACGTTAAAAACTTGGACCACATCAAGTCATACTCAAAAGTTATGCTTGGCTTAGCCGTTACTGCAATCTGCTTCGACTTGCTAGGTAGTATGGCAATTGGAATGACTGTGCCTAAGGATCAAATAGAGAACAGTACAGGCTTTGTTTATACCTATGGCAAGCTGTTAACGTCAATCGGGCTACCTGGTGATCTGTTGCAAAAAATTGTGGGTATAATGTTAGCCTGCGGTATTATTGGTGAGCTAGGCAACTGGATTGCTGGTCCTAATCAGGGAATGTATGAAGCGGCTAAAGAGGGCTATATGCCTAAGTTTTTTGCTAAAACCACTAAGCACGGCGTGCCATTAAGAATTATGGTTTTACAATCAAGTATCGTTACCATTTCTGCATTATTGATTACTTTTACCAGTGGTGCCGATGCCGATTTTGCGTTTAACGTTTCATTGGCCGCAACGACGGAGCAATATCTCATGGTTTATATGATTATGTTGATTGCTTACATGGTTTTGAAAAGAAAGCATGAAGATTATCACCGTATGTATTACATGAGCAAGAACCCTAATTTGAGTATTGCAATTGCGGTGCTTGCATTAATCATCACGGTTATAGCTTTCTTTGTAACTTTTGTTCCAGCACAAGGCACGCCAAGCAATTTGCGTCACGTTTATGTTTGGACCTTAATCGGCATGTGTGCCATTGTGTCGATTTTGCCACTTATTTTGTATCGCTGGCATGAAAAATGGCAATCACAATAGAATTAAGAAGCATTCGTTTTTCAAGACGGATGCTTTTTTAGTAGAATTTGAGAGAGGTGAATAAAATGGCGGATGCGATGAGGGATGCAATATTAAATGGTTTTGTTGATCAAAATTATTTAGGAAGTGAAGAATTAGGTCCTAAAATATTAGCTAATAATCAGCAAGAGAGAATCTGGCAGACTTTGCGCCAGGAATTGTATAGTTGCAAGTCCTTTACTTGGGCGGTTGCGTTTATTACGCAAGACATGCTAGTTCCGTTTAAGGTGATAATGGCAGATTTAGCGAAAAATGGAATTAGTGGCACGATTATTACTGGTGATTACTTGGGTTTTAACAATCCGCGTGTTTTTACGGAATTACAAAAGATTCCTAATTTAGAAGTTCATATTGCTAATAAGGCAGGTTTCCATACTAAAGGATATTTATTTGATCATGAAAACTATCAAACTGTGATTATTGGCAGTGCTAATTTTACACGTTCAGCTCTGCTGGCTAACTATGAGTGGGCTTTGAAAGTAAGTTCAAAAAAGCAAGCAGATTTAACAGCTCAATTAGTGGATAAAATTGCAGATTTGAAACAGGATAGTTTCGTTTTAAATTCAGCCTGGCTAACAGATTATCGTAAAAATTGGGTAAAGCCTGAGCGAGTTGCTACTGATCGGCATCAGACAAAAATTTTACCAAATAAAATGCAAAAAGCGGCTTTAAAACAGATAGAGGCACTAGTTGCAAGTGGTGAAAAACGAGGGCTAGTAGTGTCAGCCACAGGAACGGGGAAAACTTATTTAGGTGCTTTTGCTGTTAAGAAATATCAGCCGCGGCGTTTTTTATACATTGTGCATCGTGAGCAAATTGCTAAAAAGTCATTAGAAAGTTTTTATCGTGTAATCGGTGGACCAAGATCGGATTATGGCTTATTAACGGGAAATAGGCACAATTTACAGGCCAAGTATTTATTTGCGACGGTACAAACGATAAGTCAACCTGAGATGCTGGCTAATTTTAATAGCGACGAATTTGATTATATCTTGATTGATGAAGCACACAGGGCAGCTGCACCTTCGTATCAGCGCCTTTTACATTATTTTAAGCCCAATTTTTGGTTAGGAATGACGGCTACGCCTGAACGAATGGATGAGCAAAATGTTTACCAGATTTTTGACTACAATTTGGCATATGAAATTCGTTTGCGGGATGCACTGGAAGAGAAGATGCTGGCGCCATTTCATTATGTGGGTGTCCAGGATTATGAAGCAGACGGAGTAGCGATTGATGAAACAACAGATTTACGCTACCTAGCTTCTACATCTCGAGTAGACTATGTTTTAAAGGAATTAGACTATTACGGCTATTGTGGAACAAAGGCTAAAGGCTTGGTTTTCTGCAGTCGACAGGATGAAGCACGTGAATTAGCTCGGCTTTTTAGTCAAAAAGGACATCCCGCTGTAGCATTGACCAATGAGGATAATGAAAAAAGACGTAATGAAGTGGTTGCGTCTTTAGTTAAAGGTGAGATTGAGTATATTGTAGCGGTTGACTTGTTTAACGAAGGAATCGACATCCCTGCCTTGAATCAAATTGTGATGTTACGCAACACACAGTCGAGCATAGTGTTTATCCAGCAGTTAGGCCGGGGGCTTCGTAAATATCCTGGCAAAGATTTCACCGTTGTGCTAGATTTTATCGGCAATTATAAAAACAATTACATGATTCCGTTGGCACTGAATCAGGATACTTCTCGAAGCAAAGATCAAGCTAAACGAGAAACGCGTCTGCCAAGCTTTATTGATGTTTCAACGATTAACTTTAGTAAAATTGCCAGTGAAAAAATTTTGGCTTCGCTTGATAGTGTCAAGCTTGATGGGATGCGTGAATTGCGGCAGAGTTACCATGATCTCAAGAACAAACTAGGGCGTGTACCGCTACTATTTGATTTTTATCAATATGGCTCAGTTGCACCGATTGTTTTTGCACAAAATCATGGCTTGGCAAGCTATGCTGACTTTTTGGGTAAAATGGGCGAAGACGTTAATTTATCAAAATATGAAAATGAAGTGCTGTCTTTTGTGACTAAGGAATTACTTAATGGTAAAAGAATTCACGAGTTACTTTTGTTAGAGATGCTACTTGAACAAGATATTGTTAAGCAAGAAGATTATCTAGCTCAATTGAAACGACACCATGCTTATGTAAATGATGAATTGTTAGCTTCTGTTGATGCGATTTTATCGCTAGATTTTTTTGATATTAAGCAGGGAAAGACTACCAAAAAAGCACAATATGGTAAATTGCCGTTAGTTGAACGTAGCAATTTATTTGACTATCAATTGAATGGTTCTCTACGCTCTGCCCTAGATCAACATGATTTTAAGAATTTATTTGTTGATGCTATTAAAACTGGTTTGGCCTTAAATCAGGAATATGATAATCAGCGTCAATTTACTTTATATCAGCAATATGATCGTAAGGACGCTTGTCGACTCTTGAACTGGCCTAAGGATGTTTCGGCCCCGATGTATGGCTATCGTGTTGGTGAGCAGGACACACCAATCTTCATCACTTATCATAAAGATGATCATGAAAAGCGGAATGCTCTGTATCGTAATACATTGGCTGATGGGCGCAGTTTGCGCTGGTATACTCGGGTGCCACGGCATTTAGATTCTGATGAGGTACAGCGTTTGCTTAATACGCGAGGGATGAATTTGTATATATTTGTTAAAAGAAGCGATGCAGATGGTAAGCAGTTCTTTTATTTAGGCAAGGCAAAGATTCAAGTTGATTCTGTTCGCGAAGAATTGCTCGGTGTTAAGAAAAAGCCAGCTGTAGGGATGAACTTAATGTTGAAACATCCACTGAGTGAGTCAATGCATGAGTTATTATTTGAATAGACCAAAAAAAGCCTTTCCGCTTAGGAAAAGCTTTTTTAATTGCCGCTAATATTAATTAGATCTTGGTCATCTTGGTTATTATCCTTATCAAACATTCTAGGCTTGATGTGATCTAGAATCTTAGTCCCGATATTTTTCTGAGCAGTTTCATCACCGCTAACCTGGTTTAAAAACATAATTATTCCATATCGATTATCTGTAGTCATTTTGATCCAATTACCAAAATGAGTGTTGCTTAAGCTACCATAAGCAGATTTAGTATGGTCATCATCTAAATGAAGCCCTCCAGAATAATTAGTGGTTGCACTTTTAAGATGAGTTAAGTAATAGAAATCGGATTTACTTAAGATACTACCATTGGTTAAGCCAAGCTGGATCTTGTAATAATCCATTGGGGTAGTGAACATATTGCCTGCGCCTGGAAGCTGGGAGGCAAGAGTCTTTTTAACGTATTCAGCGTCTTGGTAATTTTTACCATTATTCCAGACGTAAGAGATAGGATCGGTTTTCCAACTAGGAATATCCTGATAAAGGAATGTATTAGCAAGCCCTAATTTGTTAATGATGCGATTATTGAAATTGTTTTCGTAGGATTGTCCGCTGATTTTAATAATAATTCCGGCTAATAAAAGATAGTTGGTATTATTGTAGAAGTAGGTTCCTGGTGTCCCTTGAGTGCCGTTATTAGTATTATCAATAGCCCAATTGATGGCGTCATTCTCACTTAAAACTTTTCCGCGATCCAATTCAGTATTGGTTGCTTGAATGCCAGAAGTATGGGTCATTAACTGTCCAATAGTAATATTATCGGCGTTTTTAAGATTAGGGTACCAACGTGAAATTTTGGTGTTTTGCGTAAATTTTTGACTAGTGTGCCAGTTTTCATTCATCAGCTGAATTATCATTGCTGCTGTAACAACTTTTTGCAAAGAAGCAGTTGGATAAACTACGTTGTCGTTCCCATTACCAACTTTTTTACCGTACCAAGCGTAGCCATAGCTGATTTGTTGCGGCTGACCGTTTTTGATAATGACGATACTACCGCGAGTATTGTTTTGAGCCAAAGTATTGCGGACAAAATTTCGCATTTCGGTTTTAGAGTATGAACTGGCTTGAACTTGTGGTGGTTCAGTGATCGCAAATGCAGGAACTGTCGTTAGCAGCGCAGCGGTAGCTAGTCCAATAATTGATTTTTTCAAAATTTAAAAGGCCTTCCTTAAAAAGTGGTTTGTTTACATTTTAGCGCGTTCTTTGCATCGGACAAACTATTATTTTGGTGAAAAGACGTATTTTTAGCTAGCTTGTTGAAAAAGTGCGGCTAATTTTGCTCTGAGTGCGGGATCATGAGCGTATAAATAGGTACCGCGGATTCCTCGCTTGAATAGAACGTTGAGTGAATTCATGACCATCTTCTCTTCATATTCTATTTTTTCTTTTGAGTTGGTTAGATCATTACGCTTTTTGAACATCTCAACATCTGTAATTTTGTCTAAATTAACTTTAAGTTGATTGGTGCCGGGAATCAGGCTGATTGGTGGACCGATAATGATGCCAGCATAATTTAGGTCAAAACCTTGGCAAGTATAGATAGAACCAACTTCATTGATTGTTGTAGGAATTTCTGCCCAAGGAGTTGATGTGTAGTTGTATTGATCCCATGGCAGCATGAATTTCCCTTCTTTAATGTAATGTTTGCCACCATCAAGAGTAGATGGATAGCCGGAAGTTGAAAGAATTCTTGCCAGGCCGTCTGTTTGATTTCTCTTGACGATTTCTTGCCGCATTTTTTCTGCATCATTAAAAATACGAAAGTCGTAGTTGTGCCACATTTCTTTTTTTAAGGGCATTAATTTATTATGTGTAAAAAAGTTAAACCATTCTATTAGACTATCTGGTGCCATCATTCTAAATTGATGATGTAGTTGATAGTCTTCGTGGGGATAATGATGAGTAATTGCTTCAAGTCGCTTACGTGTCCAGAAGCTTTTCATTCGTAAAACTTGGTTTTCATCAAATACCAAAATGACAACTTTTGACCGCTTAATAACCTCCTCTAATTGGTTATCGTGATAAAAGTTGTTGTAGTGATCAGGCTGAGATAAGAGCAAGTGTGCTTCATCAATGACGACAACATCAGCACTGGTTTGTTTTTTGTCCATCTGATTAATAAATGAAGTTGGCCGCATATAATTTTTCTTATATAGTTCTTTAATTGGCCCAGCAATCTGCTTATAGACTTTTAGCAGTTCAGGGTGATTTACTAAAAAGTAGTTTTGAGTTTTATACAGTTGGCTGCCTGTTTGGTGGTTTAATTTTTGCAACTGATCAAAAAGGGCAGAAAGCACTACACTTTTACCAGTACCTGCTTCACCATAAATAGTGAAAACAGCAGGATGATTTTTATTGCTGCAATGTGTAATCGAAAAATGTAAAATTTTTTGTACGAGAAGTGATTGCTCTTGGTTGAGCTGATGGTAAGGAGAGAGTTTAAAACTTGCTTGATTATTCAATATTTATTCACCTCGTTTTCAATTATAATGAATAGAAATAATAATGATAAAGGAAGAAAAAATGACTGCACAAAAAATAATTCACGATCAGCTATTTTTAAGACAAAAATCTGATTTAGCTGGCAAAAATGATTTACAAGTTGCGATAAACTTGCGTGATACGCTACTAGCTAATCGTGGGAAAGCTGCGGGGCTGGCTGCAAATATGATTGGTCAGACTAAACAAATTATTGCGTTTTATGCTGGCCCGCTTCCATTTGTAATGCTGAATCCGCGTATTATTCAAAAAAAGCAGATGTATCTTGCTAGTGAGGGATGTCTGTCACTAGAAGGCGAGCGTAATGTTCAGCGCTATGAAGAAATTACTGTTACTTATCAGAATATGGAGTTAGAAACAGTAACGCAAACTTTTGGTGACTTTATAGCTGAAACGATTCAGCATGAAATTGATCATTGCAATGGAATTTTGATTTGAATAGTAGAATATTTACGTGATTTTGCAAAAAAAGTAAAAAAATTTAAATTAATTTTGCATGGTTTCAGGGATGAAAACCCACAATTTTCGAATAATTAGATTTGAGAGAATAAAATACTTTTTAATTTAATGCAAAGATAAAGGAAAAAATATTACAACACTACCTAGTGTATCGTGAAGAACCCGAACGAAGAGCAAGGCTTGCCAAAGCGGAGAAAATAAGGTAAATTAATAAAGTCGCTTCGAGAGATGCGACGAGAGCTTAAAAACAGACATGTAAGG
>OLPZ01000313.1_pt1 | contig 39212 bp, 47 predicted proteins | sample 1672711 | NCBI WGS metagenome assembly OLPZ01 (sample SAMEA3136716, study PRJEB25190) | human gut metagenome
CCCTTCAGTTCTGACTCTTTCTGACGGATGTACTTGTCAATGTCTTTCTTTGCTTGTTCTGTCTTTCCTGGTACTTCTGCGACGCTCTTTGCTGCCTGATCTGCATAATACTTTGCATTGTCATGTGTCTGATCCGGATGATCTTCCCTGCCATGCGCCCAGGCTTCTGAGTCTGCCGCCTGTGTGGATGCATTTTTCTCTGATTCCTTTGCTCTCCGCTGATATTCCGCAGCCGCCGCAAGAGAGGGGGGAAACAGGGCTACATCCTCCGGCGCTTCGAAATTCTCTGGTGCTTTTCTGCGGTTGACCGGAAGAAGGATCGTGTTGACCGTTTCGCCTTCTGTAGTATCTGACAGGTAGATATAAGCTGTGATCATTCTCCTCTGTTCCAGAGCGATGTTGGGGATATCTACTGTGGATACTCCGTCTACTGTGGAACCGGTAACTACTTTCGCCTCCTCAATGTCTTTCCAAGCGAAATGGACCTCAAATACTTCCGGAAGATCCAGTCCTTTAATTTGAATTTTCTGTCCATAATCATGCTGCCAGAGTTCGTCGTCAATCTCTATTTCCTCTCCCTTATGGGAGAATTCTGCAATCAGCATTTATTCACCTTCTTTCTTCTCCTTCTTTTCCTGCGCGGCCGCCATGGCGATTTCGCTACAGGCATCCTTACGTATATCTGCGAGAACTCCAGACAAGATCCCATCAAGAATTGTTGACGGAAGCCCTGTCTGGTTTTTGATCGTAATTACCGTGCTCATTAATACGCTTTTTGCATCTTCTATTACAAGAACAAGTGGTCTATCCATTTTTCTCAACCTCTCTGTATAATTTTTGAATCAACATTAGCATTGGAGGAATCAATGTTCTATAATTCCAGTCCTCTGCAAGCCCATCTTTCAACTGCGCTCCCGCCGGAAATTTTTCCAGTACGTCTTCTGCGTAGAATCCCGGTATCGGCTTTCCCGTCATAGGATCTCCATCTCTTAAGTATCCCTTTTTATATTTAAACCACACCACCGGAATATCTAACACTTTTTCCGCTTCTTCAATCGTCATCTCGGACACATGATCTTTATAACGTTTTGAAGAGCTTGACAAATAGCATACTTCCGCTCCGTCTGGCCCGAATACCAGATGCCCTCCCGAACTTACATGTGTTACGTTAAATATTTTAAAAAGTCCAGATCCATCGGTAAAAAGTTCGCCGCTGGTTGCATTATAAATATGCATTCCGTTTCGTACTACCATTGCGCTGTCTGTATCCTGAGCTGATAAGGTTGCCCGACCAATTTTGATCGTAGGCGAATTGATTTTTGCCGCATTGATGGTTCCTCCAGCAAGTGTAAGTCCAGAAGAAACGCTATAACGCATGTAGTTATCCGCATCCTTACGGATCATAATGCCTGTCGTCCCCAGGTATACGCCTGCCGCAGTGGAGGTCAGAGAGGTGCATCCGTTGTATATGCTTGTATTTCCGATTGTTAAACCACCAATTTTCGCGCCAATTGCTTTCAGATCATCAACATCGATATACTTTCCTTTTACGTACAACTGGTTATTGTACATGTAAATTCCATCCATGGCGCCGTTGTCTGTCAGCATGTTCAAGACATCTGCTGCCGTGTAACTGTACAACACCTGTGGGTTATAGATATACAGTATTGCCCCGGATGGAACACTACTCCAACCACCTATTACAAAATTATTTTTTCCTTCTGTATTTGGCTCTGTTACCTTAATCACAAATTTGAACTGTTTCCAGGAAGTTGTGACATTGCACTGATATTTTTTGCGGTTAAACGACACTGTAATTGTTCTTGCAGTGTTACTTTTCAGCCAAATACGGATTTCGTACTGCCCAGCAGTGGCAACCGGATTATTAACTGTATACTTCGCTCCAAGATAATTATCGTCTGCCGTTCCTCTGAGCCTGACCGCATTCTTTCCGCCCTTTGGGTCCGTCTGTGACTGTTCTACTGTACCACTCAGGTTCCAGTATGTTTTTATGCTTTCTGTAGAAAAGTCCGTGCCTTGGAGAAGGTTTGAGCTCTTGCTGTCTGCATAGATTTTTGCCGCTTCCAGGGCTGCTGCTGATTTTTCCTCTGCATAGTTTTCTGAAGCGGCCGCTGCCCCCGCAATGCTCAATGTCCGGAAGGATGCATCTATATTACCCTCGTCATCTATGATAAGCGTATTGGTACCGTCTTTCTGGGATACAGTAAGGCCTTTCGCATTGATATGCTTTCCTGTTATCATATCAGCTTCAATCCAGCCGGCATTGATGCCTATCGCATACAGAATGTTTAATACTGCATCGCCATTGCTATCAAATCCGGCTTTCCAAGTCTTTCCTCTATCCGTGGAAAGAAAAAATCCATCTGCCGTAGTTTTATAAATCACTGTGCTCTCTGACAGCTGAGGTTTATTATGTCTGTAAACAATCACGGATTCATCTTCCTGCTGCTCCTCTGAAGCATAAAAACCAAGAGCATTCGCTGCCAGTTCGTTCATCTGACTTAATTTTGTGTCATATGCCGATATATTGTTCTCGATTTCCGCCAATGACTGATCTACTTTTATTTGCGTTCCATCAGGATAGTTCTGATCCTGTTCTTCTACGCTTTTTGCTTTACATGAAAACTCTGTATTTTTGTTAAAAGCAAATTCTACATCCGTTATTATCGATACGTGTGCGTTTCCTTTTGTGTCTTTGAACTGTACAGTGTCCCCGAACGTAGCGTAAACTATTGCAATGCTGGTTAAAGAGAACGGAAGGATTGTGAATCCGTTAAGGATCTTTCCAATTCTTGCAAGTGCATCTTTTTTGTTTGCGGCCACAAGCTGATTATCTTTCAGATCAAGTACATATCCTTCTTCTCCGTAAAAAGTATCATCACACTTTACTCCGGAGACCGTAATTGTGTCCAGATCATAGTTGACATTTTTCACTGCTGCAAGTTCATGGTCCACCGCAGTAGTTGTAGATATTTCCTTAAATGTAACAATTCTCAGTAGATCATTTTCATCAATTCTTGCGTTTCCGCCTGCCAGAGCTGCCACCATGCCAATGACGGCTCTATAGGTTGTGCTCGTTGGCTTTTTCTTTACTTTAAAATCCGAATTTGTAAAGTTCGCATCCCCCAAAGCAATTCCCGAACGCTGGCACGCTTCTCTCAGTACTTCTCCTACCGAACACGGGAACGAAAGACTACTTTTATATGTCTTATCTGCCTTGCTCATAAGGTCCAGCAATGTAAGGTTTATTTTTGCTCCGGTTGTTGGCTTTTTCGAAACGATATAGGTTCCCTTTTTTATCGTTTCCAATTTATCCGACAGCTGAAGGTTTGCGTAAATAGCAAACCTGGCACGGTTAAACTGGTAATCAGAAAAACGATCATCATCATTTACCAGGCACAGACTTGCCGTTTTTTCAATCGCTATCCCAACAGGAAAATCTCCGGAATCCGCCGAATCTACAAATGAATTACCGGAAAGATAGAAATCTTTTTTTTCGAGTGAAAGTTTTGTTCCGTCTGTCAAAGTAACATCCGCTGTGACATAATAATGTCTGTTACTTTGCGTTTCTCTTTTCAGTTGTTCTGATACGGCAATCAAATTTTCATCACTCTCCTTATATTGATACTTAAATCGGTCCATATCTCTTCGTCTTCTTCCAAGGTCTGCGCCGCCATATTGTAATTTGATGCATAAAAGTCAGCGTCAATCCACTTATGTGGTACCGTAGGGTCTTTATGATGTACAGAAAATTTAGACTTATTAAGCATTGAATTAAGAATTACAGCAATTTCATCCCAAGTGAGGTCGTCCCAGGTGAGATCATATCCGGCAATCGTTCCCATAGGGGTGTTGTGCATTGTAAGTTCCTGATCTCTGTCAGAGTCTTCTGTTGATGTCGTTGAAAATACCGGTTTATATCCGGATGGGGCCGCGATTGCAACCCCATCGATCTTGAAACATTCCGCCATTTTTTATCATTCCTCCCCTAGCTTGAACGGATTTTTCCCACCGTTCCTGCTTCTTCGTAATTCTCCTTCTTCAAGAATAATATCCAACAGTCTTCTTCCGGAGGCTTCCACGGACACATTGTACGTATTTCCGTTCTGTCTCTGTGGTGTTTCTTCCCGGACGATCTTCCGGAGCAATGCTTCCGGAGTTTCGATATTGTTTCCCTGTTTCTGGTCGCCAAGGACTGCCAAAAACTCGCTACGCGGCGGGATGACTGCTCCGCTGGCCAAAAACGGCACCGGATTCACCCGTGGAAGGCTCATAGAAGAATTCCAATGAACGCTCTTACCGGTAGGTCCTGTTGCATTATAAGAGAACGAAAACGCACGTTCTACATCGGAAATGGCCCCGTTAATGTTACTAATCGTCTGGTTTATCCTTGTGATCATATTATTGAGGGTTCCGGCAATTCCGGCCGAACCAGTCGAAAAATCTTCAGACAGCTTGTTTCCCATCCTGGTTCCGGCCTGTTCCATAGAAGTAACCAGGCTTTCCATTTTTCGATTTATCATTCCGTTCATATCAACTATGATCTGGCTGATCTTCTCACTTGCTTTTTCCCATTTCTTTGTCATGGTATTGTACTGACTTGAAAAATGGCTCTCCACAGTCTTCTGCATTTCTCCGAGTTTCAGATTTGCAGTCTGTTTCATCTGATCCAGATTTTTCTTTACTTCTGTTGCTGAGTTCCCCCATTTTGTCACAGTCGCCGTGTTTACACCATCGGAAGCATCTTCAGCCGCTTTTTTTACTCCGGCAAGGTTTGATTCCGCATCTGATTTCATTTTGCTGGTCGAACTACTTACTGTTTTCTGAGCTTCAGTTATATTTGAATCTACGCTTGCTTTTGCCGTTGCTGTTGCGGTTGGAAACTTTTCTGCGAGTGCCTTGTTCAGTTCATCCAAAGGCACACCTGCATCCTTCAGGCTGTTATAAACAATGTCAAATGCCTCCTGTGCTGTTGTTGCTGCACCGCTTGTATTATTAAAAGCACTCAAAACGCCTTGATACGTACCGGCATATTCGCTTGAACTTATACCCAGATCATATAGAACATCGCGAATACCCTTAATTGCTTCCTTTGTTGTGATTGAAGAAGTGTCAATCTTCCCGGTTGTTTCTGAAAAGCCAGCTCCAAGCTCCTTTACCTTTGCTGTCATGTTTCCCACGAAGTCTGCTGATACACCGGCCTGTGCTCCGTACTGTTCCAGAATCCCTTTAGCTTTATCTGCGGACACGCCATATTCTGAAAGTTTTTGGATAATGTCATCGTACATCTCGTTATTTGCTTTCCCTGCAGATTCATCTGCTTCAATCAATTTCCACAGTTCTTCTGCCTGATCCTGAGTTATTGCATGTGCCTCGCTCATGGCCCCTGTGTAATCATGCAGATATCCTCCAGTCTGAGAAAAAATGCCGTTTCCGCCCTGGGCCGCTTCTGTCAGGCTGGCAAGTTTTTTTGTCAGAAGCACTGCGCCGCCCGTCACTGCTGCAATCAATCCAGCTGTACCTACCAACGGTGCCATAGAAGCCGCAAGGGATCCAAAACCTCCAGCTGCTCCGCTAAGCCCTCCGCTTATCAGATCAGTCAGACTCCCTGACAGAGCAGAAACCGCTCCTTTTTCAAGTAACTTGCTTCCTATGTGAGAAACAAGCGAGCCTACAAGAGAATCAATCCCCAGAATATGAGCAACTTTTACCGCAAGAAATGCCTTTCCAAAGAATGCTACAATTTTTCCCGCGGTTCCGCCTTCTTCCAAGCCATCAAAAAGCTCTTTTATAGCCTTTCTGATCGCGTATATTACCTGTTTCAGATGTTTCTTCCATTCTACCTGTGAAAGAAAATCTCCTATGTTGCGGCCAAGTTCTTCCCAATCCGTTTTTTCTGCGAAATCAACAAGAGAAGAGCAGAGATCTTCCAGAAATGCCTCTAACTTCTGCCCGTTTTCTTCCCATTTGAATTCGCCAATGAATGTATTGATGCCATCTGCAATATTGTCTACCAGGTCCGTCCACTCAAAATTTGTAGTGAATTCATACAAAGAATCGAAAGCACCATTCAGGCCAGTTGCCAGGGTGTCTGCAATTTCTCCAAAGGAAACTTTTTCGAAAGTGCCATTGAGAAGATCCGCAAACGCTTTTCCAATTTCCCCATACGGCAGGTTATGTACCATGCCATTGAAGATATCCCAGGAGATCATAAACTGATTTCCCAGAAGATTTCCTAAATTTTTCCAGTTTACCTCCCGGACAAAACCGGTGATTCCCTCGGCAAATTTTTTACCAAGATTTTTCCAGTCAATTCCTGTGATCAGAAGATTGAGCGTGTTGACAATCGTATTTACGCCAGCGCCAACCGTCTGGCCTAAGAGATCCCAATCTATATTGTCGACAAGGCTGTTGAAAGTTCTTGTAAACGCATTGCAGAATTTTGTAACCTTCGGTCCAACTTTCTTCCAGTTGATTGCGTTGTACACATGCTTAAGGCCTTTGTTGATGCCCTGAGCCATGAACTTTCCAAGTCCTTCCCAGTCCTCCTGCTGAATAAGCTTTTTGATCTTATCCGCAAGGCCCTTGATAGAGTTTTTGATCGGTACCTCTTCAAACATCTGTCCTGGAGTTGGATTTGAATAACCACCGCCGCCAGTTCCATCTGTCGAAGAATCATCATTACCACTGTCATAATTATTGATCTCATCGATTGGACTGAGATAGCCTTTCAGAGCCTTCGTTGCTTTTTTTGCGCTGTCAGCTGTTTTATCCAGACTGTCCGCATAGTTCTGCTGGACGGACGTTGCCTTTGTAAAGGTCTTCTGGCCTGTCAGGGCCGCAAAAAACATTCCCACGTACGTCAACGCCTGGGAAAGTAGATTGATGAATTTCGCCAGGATCGGTGCAACCACCGTCAGGATTGGATTGAATGCTGCCGCAAGAGCATTTTTTAACTGTGTAAGGGACGACATCAGCATAGATATACTGTTATTTGTCGTGCCGCTGTACTGCGCAAGATTCTGGAAACCTTCGACTGCTGCACTTCGTAGCCTACCCATCAGCAGGTTTAAAGCACGGATACCAATTCCATACTTCAGCAGAGCCTTTACAGCCTTGGTCATCGTACCAACTGAAGTTGTGCTCTTATCGGCCGATTTGTGGATGCCGAAGATACCGGCAGAAATCTTCCGGATACCGCCGGCAATAGAACTTGCCGATAATTTCAGCATCTTCATGCAAAGATTTTCTACATTTCGAGCTAGTCCCTGTATGCTGGATCCCAGCTGTCGGAATCCCTTTTTGGCAAGTTCCGGAGAAAGCCTTTCAAGCGCTTTCTGCAGCTTTTTCAGTATAGGTTCCTTGCTTTTAAGCCCGTTCATTGCGTCTCCGCATTCCCGTACTTTTTCCTTAACAGAATCGAAAGAAGTTGACAGGCGGTTGTTCATATCATCCATCCGCATTTCTTCTGTGGCGAGCTTCGAGGCTGTCTTCTGATATTCGGATAGGCTTCGAGGATCAACATAAGCGGTACCGGATTCCCTCATTTTTTTCTGTTTTTCTTCAAGTTTATCCATCACATCCCAAATTTCCTGAAGTTCTTTTTCCTTCGCTTTGAATCCGCTGGAATTTTCCGGAACACCTAAATTTCTCCACCCGTTTAATTCTGCCTCTACCTTAGCTGATTTCTCGTAAACATTCTCAATTTCTCTTTCCAATTGTTTATATGTATCTGTTTTAATCTTCTGATCAGAAAGTTCTTTCAGCCTCTGTTTCAGGGATTCTACCTTTTTCTCCTGCTGGCTGCACTGATTATTCAGCTTCAAAACTGCATCTGCCTGTTTCTTAATCGCAATCCTTGTTTTTTCACTAACATTCCCGACTGTGGATGCCATGCGCTTTACGGAAGCTTCGATGTCCCTCATCCCGACTTCTACGCCGTCTGTATTTGATTCTGCATCAATTATTAATGTTCCATCTGCCACGCAAACACCTCACTACTTCTTAATTCCAAACAGCTCGTTTAAAGCTGCTTCTTCCTCTGCTGACCGCTTCTTTGTTGTCTGTTCCAAGTCGATCAGTTTCTTATTATTCCGGTAAAACTCCATTTCCCATTTTTCCAGTTTCTTTCCTTTTGCCTTCTTCTGGCGGATATACAATACCTGGCTGAATAGTCCATCCTGGATTTCCATGTAAGCTCCCAGGAAGGTCCACCAGTGCATGTATTTCAAAGAACGAATATCCCGTCCAACATTTTTATTGACCGCCGGCGCAATGATTGGAGAATCCTGTTCCCAGTCCATTAATCTGACCTTGCTTTTGCCTTCACCTGTGATCCCGCAATCAATAAATGCTTTTCCTTTTTCAATTGCTTCTTCAAGGAGATCCACCGGGATTTCTTCCGGATTCCAGTACAAAATTTCAAGCATTACCCTCGACTTTTCCTGATCTGACAGCTCTGGATCAGCCATAGCCTTTAAGATGTCCAGAATCGCCCTGAAATCCGTACGGATATCGCATTCTTCTCCACCTAGCTCGATTGCTTTAGGAAGACTCCACAGGTCATCCATGGCGGCGTTTCTTCTTCGTGTAAGAAGTATGGTATTTTGCTGTGTATTTGTTTACACGGCTGTTCACCTTCTCCAGGCGTACATCGAACTCTTTGCTGATCACTCCACACACTGTGTCCAGGCATACTTCGCAAAACAGAGATCCGTCCGGCATCGGTGAAAAGGGTCCCATGATCGAAAAGAATGTATTTCCGGTGTCTGCGTCTACCAGATAATCCATCTGTTCGATCACTTTTTTCTGACATTCCGTAATATCATCATCTTCCTGGATCCTGAACTCATCGAAGAACTTTTTCACGTTTTCATATCTGGTAAGGATATTTGTATCCGCTGGGCGGAAACAGAATTCTGCCAGTTTCTTTCCCTGCCGGTTCTTGATTTCATAGGTTTTACTACCATCATCAATCACAATCTCATTTGTTTTTTTTTGCGTATCTAATGCTCCCATTCCGTTCCTCCTTAATTTTGGGCATAAAAAAAGTATGGGGTGCCATTTCTGACACCCCTATTGTGTTTTATGTAAGTTACTCGATTGCACCCTCAGTAAATACCGGAGAATCTGTTTTTAAGGATTCAGAAGTAACATATCCCTTAGTTCTTGCCCCGTCTTCGAGCACATTAAACGGGAATCCTACACCTTCTGTATCTCCGCCATAGGACTGCGGTTTTACAAGGACTTCCTGCACATAAGCAAGATGTTTTGCAGCGCTGGTATCTTCCACGATAACTTCCAGCATCAGTGTTTTGCATTTATCTCCCTTCAGGCGGTCCATTGCAATCTCCCGGATCTTCGGATAAATTTTCTTGGACGGATCTGCGTAATAAGGATCTGCGCTCATAGACGGTTCATATCCCTTGTCAGTTACTTTTGTTTTGCCAAGGATGTTGGTCTTCTGCTCTGTATCCGGATTCAGATCTACGGACATGTCTTCGATATCGTCTCCGAGAACTTCCCAGACCGCAGATTTCATTTCTCCTTTAAAACTGGAATCAAGATAATGTCTCAGTGCTTCTCTCTCTAATTTCATGTTTTAGACTTCCTTTCTGTGTAAATAATTCTCGCCTGTATCATGTAACGCGCCAGACCTTCTTCATAGTTCACGCCGGATAAGTTCGGCATGTTCTGAAGGTTTTCTATTTTTTCAACCGTACAATTTTCTCCCAGATCCGGATATTCTCTCTTGTCGTTCTGTTCATCCAGCCAGTCCATAAACGCCTGAGCAAAATTCATAGCTTCAAGATTTAGATCATCCAGTTCAGAGGAATATGATTTCACGATAATAATAGAAAAGCCGTATTCTTTCTGCACTTTCCCGGTGATGTATTTCTTTCTGACCTTATCTGAATAATTTGTGATCAGGGAAATGCTGTCCGGCGCTTCTGGAGAAAAGTTAAAATTCAACAGGGTTCCGGCCAGTTCTTCTACTTTTGGTTCAAAATATTTTTTTACCGCTTCGTGTTTTGTCATTATACTTTTCCTTTCAGATGATTCTCATAAGCTTTTGCCAGATCAGATCCTCTCGCCACCATCATTGCCTTATCCCAGTGCGATGTTGCTAAAGGATGCCGGAATGTACTGTATTTTAAACTTTTTCCTGTTGGTGTCTTATGCGGCGGTGACCAGAAGCCAACTACTTCTCCTCCATCCGTAATCGGATAATTCGGACCATACAGTTCGCCTTCCCACTGGTAATGAGCATAAGGGCTGTTATATATAATGTGGCCGCAGTCATCGTCCGCGGTAATAAAAATATTCTGTGCAAGCACCAGATTGTCTGCCGGGACATATGGATCCATGAATTTCGCTGCCTGGTTTGCCAGAAACAGCATGTTTTCCCTTCCGCAAACTTTTTCTTTTGCAAGGGCTTTAGGAGGTTTCTTCCAGTCAAATTTTACTTTCATACTTTATCCTCCCAGACGGTAATGCTTCGCTATAGGAAATTTTGTATTATCGGAAAATGCGGTTACCTTAAAAGCGTTCGGTTTGTGATGGTTCAGGATCTGCGCCGCTGTCTGTCCAGATGCTCCTGTGATTTCTTCTGTACATTCGCCATAGATCACGATATCCCCCTGGGATACTGTAAAGTATCCTTCTGGATTCTTGATATACTCCGCATATGGAAGATATCTCTCATCCTCCGGAATCCTGGTCACGTAGGTATTCTGTACGCTCGCCTGTGTACCGTTAAATCCGGTATTTACCTGTGCCTTCCAGAAGCAGTTAAGGAGCACTGTCCGTTTCCAGTGCTCCTTTTTATCTTCGCTGTCTGCTGCCTGAATCCTGTTATACAGTGTAATAACATGAATGTAATTCTGGTTCATGATCACACTCCCCGATATAAAAGCCCTGTATTTCCAAGATACCGGTGGATAATTTCCCTGGTTTTTTTCACTTTTCCATCTTCTGTAAAAGTAGACTGCGACAAGTCAAAAGTACCGGATTCTCCATCGTTTGAGTATGACTGTAACATGCCTCCCTGTGCTGCTGCCTGCTGTGCGGCTTTATCTGCCTGATATAAAAGTTCAGTAAGTTCACACACACATTCTTTCACATCATTCGTTACAAGGTCTGAATTCGAAAACAGACGACCAAATGTACACTGATCCACCACTCTCGCTGCCTGTCTTTCCCAAAAACGGAAATCATCCTCCGGTACTACCGGTTCCCTGTCGCAAAGATATTTGGATTCATAATATCCGTAATTTACATACATTCAAGTACGCTCCTTTAGGCCTGTGCTGTAAGAATAATGTCTTTGGTTACAGCCGTTTTTTCTACAACAAACGTTTCTGTCACGGAGATATGCCCTTTCTTTGTAATTTTTGCGGTATATGTACCAGCACGCAGATTAAACTCGGCTTTTCCATTTCCGTCTGTAACAAGAATTGCTCCATCAACATTAACGCGCGCTTTCTCACATGCCTTACTTCCATCAGTTACAGTAAAAGTAACTTTCTGAGCGGTAGCTGGAGTTCCTGGCTCAAGATAAGCAAACGCACATCCAGTACGATCTTCGTTCATTCTTGTAGCCGGGTTCGGAACTGCCCATCCCATACGGAACACTACACGAAGTGCTGTCATATCCTGCTGTGCCAGGTTGTACATGATTTCTTTTGTGTTCGGGTCCTGGATAACTCCCTGATCCAGAATTTTTACTGTAACATCCTGTCGGATAGAATATACTGCCTGGCTGAAATCGCCGACCACCAGCTGTGCAATCTCCGGATGGAAACCGCCGTTTTCAGGGAATGTCATTGGTGCGCCATCCAGAGTATATCTTGCTACATCCTGCATATTGTTTTTGAAGATAGGCTGGCCTGTGGTATCACGCAGGCCACGAAGTTTTGATTTAAAATTCATCGGCGCAAGGGCTCCGGAAACTCCATAACCATCATTCTCGACTTTTGCAAATACTCCATTCTCACCAAGGATCAGATCATAATAATCTTTTCCTGCAGATGGGGAAACATTATTTCCTGCCTGTCTTGCCAGGGTGACGATATCTGCCTGCCACTCTCTCGGACGATTATCTCCAAAAATAACAGCAGCATCTACCTTCTGACCGATTGCTTCCATGATACGTGGAGTAATTTCTCCGAAGATGTCAAACTCTGCATCTGAAAGTACCGCATCCGGAATCGGCACGATAACTGCCAGCTCTCCTGCATTCAGATATACATTATCCCATGCCTGTCTGGTAGTCTGTTTCATACCTGTATCACCATCTACCCAGTAAGCAGTTGGCAGGAAATCCAGTACACGGATTCTGGTCTGGTTAGATGTCATATTAGGAAGTTTTCTTGCCATTCCCATAAATACGGAATTTTTCGGTGCATCCTGAAAAATGCTGGATACGATCTGTTCGCGGATAATCGCCTCTGCATCCGCTCTGTTTGTAATATTTACTGGCATTCTTTATTCTCCTTTTCCGAGTAAGCTTCTGAGTGCTTCATTTGCCTGCTCTTTTTTAGTCTGTGCTTCATTATTGATTCCCGTAGTGGAAGATACCACGCGCGGAACCTGTGTTGTTGTCTGAAAAAGATAATCATTGTCTTTTTTCAAGGCTGTAATTGCTGCTTCAATGTCCTGCGCCTGGTTCTTGGACGCTTTTAATGTTTCTACGTCCAGAAGTGCCATAATTGCCTTTTCATTCCTTCCGGAAGCTTTTCTGATGGCATCCTTTACCGATGTTTCAAAAGCATAGTCTGTTTTGATCTTCTCGATTTCAGTATCTTTACCCTGTAACTGAGTAGTAAGATCAGTGATCTTTCTCTGCAGCTCTGCAGCGTCAACTCCTTCCATCGCTTTCAGAGATGCCTGAGCTGTGTCAAGCTGAGTTTTATAGGAATCCCTTTCTGCTTTCAAAGGATTTACTTCCTTCCCATATTCCGACATAACAAATTCAACCTGTTCCGCTGTAAGTCCCTGTGCAGTTAAATCTTCTCTTTTCATTTTCTTTTCCTTTCTTTCTACTCTTGGTTTACGTGTGTGAGCCACGGATTTCCGACTGTTTTACGCCTGATCAGCTGGCGAAAACATAAAAATAGCACCCAGATTTCTCTGCGTGCCTATCTGCTATTTAACGGATAGCTCCGAGCTGTTCCAACTCACATCTCTGTTGCGCCGGCGCAACAACAGTGCTACTCTTTCACTTTTTCATACGTCTTTTCAAAAATATCCGATTTGCAAGGATACAGTTCACCATTGACTCCCTGGATAATATAATCTCCTATAGACACATGATGTGTCCCCTCTAAAGTATCAATGAACAGCTCAAGGGCCGTATCATCCGGACATTTATACGGCGAATAATGATGCATAATTCCTGATTCAAACGCTGCCGCCGCCCAGTCTGGAACGCAATATTGCCCGTCTGAATTTTTTTAAATCTCCCTCATACTTGAACGCATCAATAACTACCAATTTCTTTCTGTACTTCATGTTTTCTCCTCGCTTTCTTAAAAAGAGTATAAAAAGACCACCGGTCATTCTAACCGATGGTTATAGCTCAACATTTTCACTTCTCACCATGATTTGGGCAATTTAAGCATATCTGCTTACAATCATGAATCAGGATCGTGCATATTTACATTCCTTCCACATTCTCCAGCTGGCCCGCAATATCCTCCAGAGCTTTTCCTTCGAAGAATGGAACTTTCATCACTTCATCAATACTATGTGCTTCCATGAAATCATCTCCGCACCACATATCAAAGTGTTTCTCATTAAACGGATCCACGCCACATTCTTTCCCATTATAGTCAAACAGAACATGTGTACATATGCTGTTAATCCTATCCCTTAAGTCTTTCACAGTCATAATATATCCTCATTCTCCCTTCTCTCCTCCACAGTCATTTCCCTGGTTGTTCGCTTTACTTTTCCATCGTCAGAATAACTGTAATCATGTGCATGCTCCCCGTTTACTCCATATGAATGCTGTTTAGGGTTTCCGTGATTGTGATTGCTAATCTGCTTATACTGTCTGCCATTCTCATCGTAATAGTTTCTCTCGATTCCGCCTTTCTTACCAGTTAACTGAGTGATACTATTCGGCGTTCCAGTTAAAGTAATTCTCTTAACTTCGATTATATCCTGGCCTGCTGCATTTTTCAATGTCGGCTGATTTATTTTTCTGAGTTCGGCCTTAGTCGGCATGAATCTGCCTCGCAAGCCATCCTGCATGATCCTTTCTTTCTGTTCTGGAAGCTTCATTTTCTCAGAAAAATCTTTGTAAGTCTGCATTTGTCCTTGATATTTTGCTTTTGCAAGGATGATATCATTTGGATCCGCTCCGCCTTCCTGAAGAAGTTTAATCTTCTGGCGCTGGGCACGCATGGCCCGTTCCATTTTTCTCTGCTGTTGCAAGGCTTCATAAATGGTATACTGCTTGTCGCCGTATCTTTTCGGGGTATTTTCTTCCCTGTTCATCTGTGCCAGTTGTTCATCTGTGTAAGTCCTTACCGATCCTAGTGGAAACGGCCTGTAATCATGATAGCAGTTTGCTCCTTTCAGGCCTGTCACCTCACCAAGGCCACATATAGAAACAAGCTCTTGCCACGTCCAAACCTTACCCTGCCATGGCTGATGTGTTGGTCTGGCCCCTACGTGATAACTTACCTCATAGGTATCCGTCCCCAACTGATCCGCTACTTGCTCCATGATTTGACCTTGTACCTGCCGGAAACCTGTGAGAATTGCTCTCCTAGCCGCCACATCGATCCTATCCCGATGCCCGAAATCATATTCTATGTACCGCAGCCCTGATGCGGTCATCTGATTCACGGTACGCTTAAGTACAGTGTTATAATCAAATGCTCCCGATTTGATATCTACGACAGCCTGGTCCATCGTGGATCTGTAATAATCCATCAGTGGTGAAGACTGTATTCTACCCGTTGCCGGATTGCGGATAGCAAATCCCATAGAGCCAGTCAGATTTCGGTATTCTCCCTGAAGCTGCTTCTTGATCGCTTCGATCAACTGCTGAAGGGCAATATTTTCTTCAAATGGTACCTGCTGCATTCCAGCAAATTTAAAAAAATGCTCCTGTTCATAGTACTGTTTGTATACCTCATCTGAAAATATCCGGTTCATTTCCGCGTCAGTTGCCTGCAAAGCATTTTGAATCCATTTACGGATATCTTCTTCTGCCATTCCTAATTGTTGAAGTCTACTGATCTGCCAGTCTACCGAAGCACTTGCAAAGCCGTTTTCTTTGATCCTGCGGACAATATCCGTCATGAGCCGGATTTCCAGTTCTGAGAAAATATTACTGACTTTCACTGTGAGTTTTTCAATCTCGCCCTGCGTCATTCAATCTTCCGGCCGCTGGACTGCTGCCTTTGCCTGTTCTTCTGTCTCTCCATACCATTTTGCACGGTATTCCCAGAGTGGCATCGCACCCATAGCAACATCCTGCCTATCTGACTGTCGTTCTGATTCCACATCCGTTACAATGGAATCGTCCCAGTCAAATGATACTTGGTAAGTCCCAGAAGGACAGAGATGGTATATATCACACCAAAACGAAATTGCATCCACTAAATCTTCCAGCGCATGCTGTAGGGCTGTCTGGCAACTCTGTACAAAAGAATATGACCGCTGCTTGCTGGCTTTTATTTCCTCTGCTGTCTTGTCTGTATTATTTGGGTCTGAAATTGTTCCATAGGCCAAATTACAGTCAAATTCGATCATTCGTGCCAAATGGTTCCAGCCATTAAAATATGATTCATCTCTGATTTCCGGTGAAAAAGTGTCCATAAATGGCTTATCCGTAGCTCCGGTATTGTATTCTACCGTTCGGTACAATCTCTTCTTACCGGCCGGGTATACTGGCTCTCCAGTACTCTGATTTGTTCCAAGCAGGCTTTGTGCAATATGCACTGCGGATTCTTTGCTTTCATATTCCCAGTTAATTTGAGAATATCTTTTGTCGGCTTCTTTAATATGCTTCGCAGCTCTTGAGAAGACTGAAGTTCCCAAAGGGCTTTTAGAATCCTCGTTATTCCCCAAAGGTATCTTGAAATATCCAAATGGAAGCTTATCTGTTCCGGAAAATGTAATTTCCTGTGCAAGTTCAGACCATTTCAGTACTGAATTAACCGGAATCTCTGTACCGATCAATCCCTCCGTTCTGGAAACAAACGCTCTGTTGCGGATGTTCAAAAGTCCATCTCTTAAAGTATGGATTTCTATTCTACTGTATATCTCATTGTCCCTACGGAACTGATCCAGAAAAGCGCACTTTGTGATTGTTTCTGTATCGAATTCCAAAGGGAAGAAATTATCTGCCTGTATGTACTGAATAGAAATGCCTTTTGAAGTTACATAAGGCTTGAAAATCAAACTGCCTTTTGCATTCGCATACTCGACCTGGGTCCGCAAATTCTTAATTACTTTCTGGTATACTTTGTCGATATATGAAGCTTTAGCACTCCCAGATACTTCACTTTTCAGCTCCAAGACTGTCAACCTGGCAATTTCCCCCGCCACTGATGCCGCAAGCCCCGAACTCTCTGTTTCAGAATCCAGCCATGGCGCTTTATCTTCATATAATGCGGACCATCGTTCTATATGTGCCGCCGTTTTCCCACTCATTGCATAATCAATCTGCTCATCCTTGTCCAGGATCTTACGCAATGCCTGATACATATTCGTATAATTCATATTAATCACCCGTACCTGATGAGCTGGCTGATCAGCCGCTCAAATGTATATTCAAAACTATCCAGTGAATCAATATCACTGGTTCCATCATCAAGTCTGACATTCTTCGTCAGTTCTTTTGGGTCCCAAACCGCTGTGCATAAGGCCGTAACAAGACTGTCGCACTCTCCGTCCATGTAAGCAAAGCGTCCCTGTGCCATCAATATTGAAGTGGCATTAATACGGTCATTAATCTCCGTTTTCAACGCATTCTCTACTCTGATCCATCCAAGTCCATTCTTCTTTAAACTGCTTCTTATACCAGCGATCAATGTCTGTTCTGCGCTATCTGCATAAACTACTGTGATAAAGCCATATCGGCTCAATATCCTCTGGCAAAAGTTGCAGAACATCTTACCGAGCATATCCGGATCAATTTCTATTGGATTTCCGCTCTCATCCTTACAGCTAATCCATTCAGATGCCAAAGGTACGACTTTCTGGAACCCCCTTGTAATCGCTGTGGCTGTAAAAGAATGTCCGGAACCGGATCCCCCAAAGTCAATGCCAAGATTGATTTCCATGATGTTCATGGGCTTTTCCTTCATGGCAAAGCCAAATTTCTTTGTGCTGATATCGTCCGCAAATCTGCGATAAATCAAGCCATTTGCCACAACACGCATTCCCTTGATATCACGCATATACCAAATCGAGTTAACATCATAGCGGCTTTCAATCTCGTGAAGGCGCTCTTCTGTGATGTTGATATTGTCATAGATGGTACAATGCATATAATTGTATCCGCCCGGAAAAGCACCTTCTTCCTGCTGCCTTTGGTACCTGTCAATATACTCTGAATAAATAGGCGCTCTTGGATTATCTGGGTTAAGGTCCCAGAATACTTTCAGCCGCTTGGCTGCCAGCTGGCGGTTAAAGGCCTCTTTGATAGTATTATCATGGTGAAGGTTGATCTCAGTAGCAATCCACATACCATAGGAGTTACCACGGATTTTTTTGTAGCTGTCTTCCTTGGCTCCGCCTGCGAAAATTACAATCTTCTGCCTGTTATGGGTTGCTGGTCCTTTGATAAATAGCGCTTCATTACCTTTGTATTTTCCCCAATGGCTCTGACCACGAAAGATCCACTCAAGTCCCATCCCATTACAGTCACCAATGTTCATTTTCGCATTTGCCATTGTAGATCCCGTTGCCAGGTGAATCTTGTCAGGCGTGGTTTTCAACTCATGTGCAAAAGCAAAAACATTATCAACTGTTTTGCCTGCACGAACAGCCCCCTCTGCCACGTTGTAGGAGCATTCCCGGCATTTGCGGATATATTCTTTATGTTTTTCCGAAAAGTGGAAAAGAATGGTTTTCTTACTGGTGAAATTATTCGTTGGCGCCATAGATCTCACCCTCTATATCACCTAAGTCTTCAATTTCCTGGTTATTGCCAGTGAGCTTATCGGTCTGAGCTTTCATCTGTGCGACTTTCGCCTTCTGTTCCTCAGTTCCCAGGTCCATGTGATCAGATAACCACTGTAGAGCTTTCATTCTATCCGCAAGTTTGATGCTGGAACCATTCTTTCCGTGCTTTACTTCACTTATGATAGTCCCATCCACCTCTGAGGAATCCCGGAAATGGATTATATTTACGGTTTCGGTAAGCGGCTTCTTTTCCCCGGTCTGTGGATCTTTAATCTGTACCGGTCCGTACATAGCCATTACAGGTGCTTCCTCTGTTCCGAATTTTACATAATCTGTGATGTCTGAAAATGCAATATCCATGTACTTCTGGAATATGTCTGCTTCGGATAGAAATTCTCTATTAAGGCGTTCCTGTTTTAATCGTATAATTTCTTCTTTTACCTCAACATTTCTCAACATCCTGCTGCCGCTTCTCATTGCCGCTTCATAATTGCATCCATATGCTTTCTGATACGCTTTTACAGCATTGAAACTTCGAATGTAATAAACACAAAAAAGCCGCTGTTTATCGGTCAATTCAGGGTTTTCTATCACCTGCTCAACTTCTCTTTCAGACGGCTTCCTTTTTTTTGTTTTTTTCTTATCCGAACGTTCGCTATTTTTATCCGAACGTTCGTTATCCCATTTATGGGTACATTTCCACCTTCGAACAGTGCCTTCGGGAAGATTTAACCGACTTGCGATTTCGACCAGTTTCTCGCCTTGCAAGTACAGTTGTCTTGCCTGTTCTATTCTCTTATCTGGGGCTCTGGCCAATCTCACTACCTCCCGTTTATTTTTATATGATAAATCACAGTCCTGCCGGCACCATAAGCGATAACCGATTGCTACCACTGAAGGAGTGTTAACACGCATACGCCGTATGGAAACGTATTTGTGCTGGTGCCGTGCACGCTGTACGAAAAATTGCATACTAAAAGGCACCTAACTGCTGGCAGATGCCTTTCTGCAAGTAAGAGCTTATTGCTACGGGCATGGGCTTGCCCGATTGGGGCGAACGGAATCGAACCGCCGCGCGCTGGATATAAGCCAGTTGCTCTGCCGCTAAGCTACGCCCCACTGCTGCCAGGTCTGCTTCCTGACAGTGCGCTCATAAAAGGAGGATTCCATCTGTTCTTTTTGAAATCCATTGTAATGATATCATAAACAAATAGTGTATTTCCATGTACTCTTTCAGATTTTGAAATTTTGTAATGCCCGGCCATGGATTTTATGTATCCATCTCCAGGTGTAATTCATTCGTAAAGCCACTTCCTCCCATTTCAGTCCTGTTATGTATCTCAGTCTCAGAACTTCCTGCTCGTCTTCGTTCTCCATCTGTTTAATCTGTCTCTCTATCTTCTGATAACATCTGGCCTTTTCCAGTCGTTCTGCCTTCAGGAGCTCGATCTGTTCATCCAGGATAGCTATGTAGTCTGACAGATCGGACTGACTGCTGCCTTTTGGCATCCCGTCATTGGCTATGGAAGGAAACATCTTGTCTGACCTCAGTCTCTGGATCTCGTCAAGGATATCTTTTTCTCTTTTTACTGCCCTCCGGTAAGATCTCAGGTATTCCTTCTTTTCTTCATTTTCTTTCTGGATTTCTGTTTCCATCGGTATCCTCCCCTTTCTGATGCTTTTAGCCGGGAGCGTAATGTTCCCGGCTTTTTCTGTATTTCTTTTATTTATCCGCAATCACAGCATCCGCTCCCTGTACTGTAACCCAGCCATTTTTATAATGTGCTTCTGCTTCTTTCATCTTGATCAGCTCATCTGTAATGGATGCACTGAGTTCTTTATTTGCCTCTGCCTGAGCTTTTGCTTTGGTCTTTGTATTCTCGGCTTCGGCTGCTGCTTTGACCTTGGCTTTCTTTGCATCCGCCTCTGCCTTGGTTAGTTCGATCTGAGCATCTGCTTCCGCCTGGAGCTTTTCTGTTTCCTTCTGGACTTTTACCTTTTCCTGTTCTGCCTGGGCCTGCTGTTTCTCCTGTAAAGCTGTCACTCTGTTATCAATAGCCTGTTTCAGCTTTTTATCCGGATGAACGTCTACGATAGAAGCATCCAGGACTTCAATGCCGTATTTTTTGTGAAAATCCTTGTTAAGATATTCCGTGATGGCATTGTTCAGTTCGGATCTGTTTCCGGAATAGATGTCCATCATGGAATAATCGGTTGTAACCTCAGAAATCTTTGACTTCAAAACAGTTTTGACACGGTTTTCGATAATATCTTCTCCGTCCATTCCTTTGAATCGCTTGTATGTATCAATCACTGTATCCGGATCGTATCGGTAACTCATCTGGAAAGATACTGCAATACTGGCATCATCTGATGTGGCCACCTTGAAGGAATCATCTTCTTTACTACCTTCTCTCTTATCTTTTGTAAGAACCAGAATTTCGTTACTGGTGCTGAATTCCTTTACCTTGTTCATCGGTGCAATAAAATGCATTCCCGGAGTGAGTACTGTATCCTGTACTCCGTCTTTGTAGTTATAGACGATACCAACTTTACCAGTACCGATAAAATCCATTCTTGATACAGTGTATCCTCCTCCAAGAACTGCTACTGCCGCCACGATCCCGATAATAATCTTATTTTTCATTTCTGTTCTCCTTTTCTTTGATAGCTTCTTTTACCTTGTTGTATGTTTCATCTTCAATCTCAAACTTCTTCTGCTGCCGCCTGATTGACAGGATCACTCTGCTTCCAATCCAGGCCAGCACCAGGGCTGCGATTCCGAACACCATGCCGGAACCAAGAAATATTACCCACATACTACTCACCCCCCCTCTGTGGCCACTCTTTTCCTGTTTTCTTATCTCTCAGGCCCATGATTTCAAGTCCATGGAGCCCTGCTACAGCATTTAACGCGCAACTGACATTGTAAATGTGTGTCGGCATCCGGCCTGCTGCCCGGACTGCCTTACCGGCTGTCGGATCCGGATAGCCTTCGTTGTTCTTATAACTCATTCAATCATCTCTTCCTTCCAGATATGTTGTAATAATTAATGTGCTCATTACTATTGTCCACATTATGTTTCCTCTAACCGCAAACCATCCTAACATGACATACGAAATTACTATTAAACAGAATCTCATGTTTTCTTTATCTCCTTCCAGTCTTCCGGCAAAAGATCTGATGTACCAGGACAATTCTGATATAAAACGCATCTATTGCAGGTACCATCCTCACTGGCCGGCTGGCTTCTGCAAAACTGGATCAGTGTGTTATAGGCTGCTATAGCCAGCTCTGGTGTAATATCCAGTTTCTTCTCATGTTTTTTTATTTTGACCTTTTTCCCTGCTGGCCAGTGATGTTCACAGAAATCTTCATCTTCTACAAGGATTCCTCTGCGATCACAGAGGCCATCGTCGTTGTTGATACAGGTTTTACATGTGTTTCCCATCATTTTTTCCTTTCTCTACCGGATCCAGATAGTTCCGGCCGAATATCTCCATAAATTCTTTGTGACTGTGCTGCTTTTCAAATAGTCTCTGTGCTGTCCGCTGTAATTCATGGCGGATCCGGGCGTTATTGTGCACTGCTTCCGGACCGTAGATGTGATGGTCATGACACAAGTATACTTTCAGGCCATATTCCTCGGAGTTCTTCCGGTTCGGCCCTCCGAATATATGGTGCTCGTCCAGGATCCTGTGTTCGCTCCAGTTGTCATGGAGTGTTACACAGAGATAACAGGTCCTGCTGTTTTTATTGTGAAGGATGCTGGCCGGATGGCGCATTCTCTTTTTCTTACTTTTCTGTTTTGGAAATAACATTTCTGCCCCTTTCCGGGGAGGTCGGGGCCTCCCCTTATGTAGTTGTGATATATTTGGATTTTCAAAAACACCCTTTACTCAATCCATGGACGTCCTTTTTTGTCCACTTTTCCACACAGCCATTCTTCCCAGAAGCTGATCTCTCGTAACCTGGAGAATGGTATGCTTCCAAAGGTCCGCATTGCTGCTGCCACGTAATCCGCCCAGCCGTATAATGTGAGCGTTTCAAGATATTCTTTCCGGGTTATTGCTTTTTCCGGAATAGCTTCCGGAATAGTTTCATTGTTTTCCGGTACTGGGTCGGACTTCTGTTCTTCTTTATGGATCCCCGGTACAGAATCTTCTGGTTTCTTCGGGATATCTGGTTCTTGCACCGGTTCCGGCATATATTCCGGATGCTGATCGATACTGTCCTGTCCAGGGATCTGTTCTTCCTGTTGCGCCGGCGCAATCTCTGGTTTTTCCATCACCTTCTCCGCCGAAATATCCTCATGTACATTCCCGATGTTTTTACCGCTATGCTCTGGCATTTTCGGTTCCACAGGTTCTTCCTGCTTCTGGGCTGTTGTTCCCTCGTCCGGCAGTACCCCGAAGCATTTCTCCCAGGTATGGGCCCCTGCATCGTACTCATCGAACAGGCTATGCACAACATCGATGAAATATCGATATGTGATATCCACCGGCGTCTCTCCGAACACCTTGACCATGATCCCTTTTGTTTCCTCGTAAAACATCAGATACACAGTGCCTTTCCGGTAACTCCTGCTGCCGGACGGGCTGATCATCTCTGCCAGGTCTTTTGGTTCCATAATTGAGCTGTACACTGCGTTGAGGATTTTTTTATTCTCCCTGCAAAACTCCTGTATCGTTGCTTTCAGCTTTTCTTCCGGACTTTTGGCATCCTTCCAGTCAAGCAGCCGGGCCGGATCTGCTTCATTTTCTTTTTCGAATCTTTGGAATTCTCTGATATCCTCCCTCTTTACTTCCGGCGTGAACATCTGCCGGTCTGCTTCCTGGACCTGCAGGAGTTCGGTCAGCTGCGAGAACTTAAATTCCCGGTACTGTTCTTTCAGCTCCGGTGTATCTCCATCTGCAGAATATGTTTCATATACGTTCATAAAACGGCTGACACCGGTCCTGTTCATCCCATATTCTGCTGCCGCAAATTCGGCTATGCTGCTGTATCCGTCATTTTTATAAGCGCCTGACCGGTCGATCCTGGTCAGCTGCCATCCGATCCGGACAAAACTCTTTACGATACCCCCAAGATTATTTTTGATGTCGTTTTTACTCTGGATGTATTCATCCATGCTCAGCTGTACATATTCCATGCTTTCCTCCTTATGCAGTCACTGACGTTATCTGATCTTTTTCCTTTAATGCTTTTATGTATCTTCTCAGATGCCTTTCTATCCTAATTTCATCTGGCTTTGTATCCCGGATCCCATACCACTGCAGGATCTTCGTCCCGCAGATCTCTATTGTGATATACGGTGTTTCCGGCGCTGACTTTGAACGCAGGAAAAGGATCGTGCTCCGGCCGGTGTTATGCTTATTCAGATAGCTGTCCCCGCCGACGCAATGATGGAGGATCCTTCCTTCTGCAACGATCTCTTCTGCTGATCTTGCCGGCCGGATCAGATAATCCTCGTCTTCGTAAAAATATTGGTTCCTCAGACTCCTGTAGTTCTTTCGGATGTCCGGATACTTCTCGCTTACTGTCTGTTCTCTCTTGCGGATCTCTTCCGCATTTGTCTCAACGACCATCTGGTCATGGGCAAGCCTCAGATCTCTCGGAAAAAGGAAAATCTGGTTATGCAGATCATACCCTCTCTGTATCCGCATATGCAGATAATCCACATAAGCGCGGGTTACACCGCTTACGGCACCTGCCGTCCTTCCGCACATGGGTTCCTGCATAGTATCCGGGATCTCACACCCGGAATACTGCTCTATCCTGTGCATGAACTTTGCTACTGTGGTATATTTCAATATTTCTTCCAGATCGTTCTGCCGTACCTGACTTTCCGCAAGAAATACGCTTTCCTGTACTGTCAGGTGGAGTCCCATCCGCTTCTCCATCTGCCACATTTTCAGATAATCCAGATTCCCCTGCAAGGTCTTCAGATCCCTGAGCCTTCTTTTGTAGACCCCAAGAAAGCATTCCGGCTTTATGGCATCCTGATCTGCAATAATCCCGCAGTAGCACGCTACTATGGATTCCGCTATATGATATAATCCCATTTTCACAAGCATCTCTATCTGCGGCCATTGGATATATCTTTCGAGGTATTCTTTCAGGTTGTACATGATTTTATGTTTTCCATACATCTCCGCTGCCGAATATCTCAGGAATGTGGTCCGGAGTTCTTTGTAGCTTTCCGGATATATCTTTGCTGCTTTGATCGAAATGCTGTTCATTCCGCACAAATTGCAGTCATCCCAGAATTCTCCGGAGTAAGAACTAAATTTATGATAATCTGTCTGTGGCCTTTTTCCTTTTTCCAGGTAAGTCCTTGCGATCTCAGTTATGATCATCTTTTCGCCTGCGCCTATCATGATCTCTTTTTCATCCAGGAAAGTATCCAGTCTGTATGTTTTTTCTATCTCCACATATCTGATCACTGCTCCATCATCCTTATATCTCTGTGCAATAAAGCAGTTCATCCCATGCCCCCATACTCCTTTGGTCTTTCCCTGGGCTTTATACACCCCTGTAGCACCACAATGAGGGCACATTCCCACCGAATCATGTTGCGGGACCGGGATTATCTTTTCAAACTGTCCCTCGTAGGTGTCTTTGCTTCTGACCGCTGCCTCCGTCACCTGTCCGCATGCAGAGCAGGCTATATCCGCATATCTTCCATGACGCTTGTAGTACAGGAAGTGTTCTGTTCCGATGCCTGTTTTTTTCGCCCAGTCTTCCAGTCCTTTCGGAAGCGGCGGGGTGTTCTGTTCCCGTTCTTTAAGCCTGTCCGCACGTTTGTCTTCCCTTTTCCGGACTCTTTGTGCTTTAATGTTGTGGATCAGACTCTGCAGGGCACCTACCCAGGTGGTGTATTTCCGTTCCCACGTATTTCCAGTAAACTTCCACACCATATCTCCCTGGGGCCTAGCCATATAACACTTGTTGTCTCTTTTTTTGCAGTTACTGCCGATCTTTTCCCTTTCTTCATCCAGCCCTGCTGCCGACCAGACGCCTGCATCCGGATAATACAAGCCCCAGTCCTTCTGGGTAAACACCATCCGAATCCACGGGGTCTGCAGCTCCCGTTTTTTGTTTTCGTAAACTTCAACAAACAGATGGCTCTCTCCACGGAGATCCTGAAAAAATGCAACTGCTGTGTTACGATACTGTTTGTCTACCCTGACACCGCCCCGGAATGGGATCTTTTCTATCTCCTTTTTCTTCATTTCCTGCTGCCTCCCAGATAGTAATCACGGATCAGTTTTTTTGCGGTACCCATGTCCGGATCTCCGAAAGTTACTCTTCCGGCGTTGACTCCTGCAGCCTTTATGATATCCTTGTCCACAGGTACCTGGTTCTTAAAGGCATACTTCAAAAGCTCAGCGATACACTGTTTCAGGCTCTTTCCTTTCTTCCGGACCTGGTGTGCGACCATCTCATCTTCCATACAGAGCCCACGGATATATTCCACCCAGTCGTTCATCAGACCGGCCAGCTTCAGGGATCCACACTCCACATCCAGTTTCCCCATTGCGGCAGTCACCGCGTCGCAAAGATACGGGATATCACCAGACTGGTACATCTCAACGTAATCTTCCGGGATGCCGTTCTCTTCTGCCATCACTTTCAGGCTCTGAAAATCTCCCTCGTTCAGCAAGTTCTCTGCAAGCTCATTGATCTCCCTGCAGCTACTCATCTCTCCAAATTTTTCGAACATTTACATCTTCTCCTTTCATTCACTTCATGCATTCTTCCCGGGCTTTATCTGTCAAGTGCTGTAATTTACAGTGATAACAGAACCAGTCCAGTTCTTCCTGTGACAGATCCTCCTGTCTGTGGCAGCACAAGTTATCACAGACATAAGTTTCCAAGGCCTCAAGACATTCATCTATTTCATCACATTTACTTTGTCCCATTTTTCCTCCCTGTTTAATAATGGTATCCTGACATCTGCTGCATTACTTTTCGCTCGGTTTGTTTTTCCGCGCCTTTTTCACATCTGCCCATTGTCATCTGTTCCCGGAGCCAGCCGGAGTAACTGTGTTTATCAGTCTTTGCTGTCATTTCCAGATGGTGTTTTTCCATCAATTCCCAGATTTCTATCCAAAGATCCGCGTTTCGGATATGATTTCCTTTGGAATCCTTCCATCCCGTTTCTGCCATCTCCGAAATCTTTGCAATGTGGGCCGCTACGTAGGCATCTTCCGTATGCACGCAGATCCTGCTTGTTTTCGTGATCCTGGATAATGCAGCCACAAGGTTCTGAAGGTTTGCGCTGTGGTAAGTTCCGGAAATACAGCTGAATCCTTCCACTGTCCTGGTTGCGCCGGCGCAAATCGTCTCAAGGACGTATCCGCATCTTCTTTCTGTATTCTTCTGTACTTTTCTGTCCGTTTCCAGATATACGTCTACCTTCCACATTTCTCTCACCTCAGATCTGCAGTTTTATGCAGGTATAGTGCCGGTACGGGAACCCTGTAACCGGATTGATCCCCATATGTACGGATTCCGGATCTATGTAGTACCCCTTTGGGGCTTTGGGATAGATCATGTGTCCATACTTGTCCACCAGACTTCTACGGCTGATCACCTTCTGTTTTGGTTCTTTGCGGACCAGGTTTCTTGAAGGATGATATCGTTTCACCCCTTCCGGTTCCCATTCTTCCAGCGGCTTAGCTATATATTCCGCCAGATCCGCAAATCCTACGGTATCATTGACAGAACGGATATTGATATGTCCTTTGGTCCACAGCTCCGTAAATATCATGTCTGTGCCTGTATTTTCTGCCTGGATCCGGTTCACCAGGATGTGGACATGGGGTCCTCCCCTCTTTCCGATCTGCAGGCGGTATATGTACTTCAGTTCTTTTCCAAGCTTCCGATATCTTTTCCTTACTTTCTTGATCAGATCCGTCACATCCTTTTTCATCTGTTCCCATGCAGGTCGGTCCCCTTTCCGGTATGTGATCGTCATCCAGTGGTCATATTTTTCAAAGTTCCACTTGATCAGCCTTCTCAGGTCCCGCTCTCGCTTCCACTTGTTCTGCCTTTTGATATCCTCCGGAGAAGCCTTCTTTCTCTTCTCCCTCTTCTGTCCTCTGGCTCCATACCGTCCTGTGTGTTTTTCCTCTATCTCCATGGATTCCCCACAGTCCCATAAGTGCCTTACATACGCATATCTCATATCTCACCTGGTCCTATCTCTAATACTCCTTATCAAGCCTGTAAGGGGACTCATACCCCAAAAATAAATACGGGTTTTCGCCCGTGCTGCTTGACTGTTATCCGCCCAGATGCTATGATGTTATTGAACGTTTACATCTGGGGATTTTTCCCTTTGCCAGCACAGTGCAATGTGCTGGCATTTTTTATCTTCTTTTCTGATATCCCGTCCCGACCACGGCCACAAACGCCACCTGCCAGAACAGTCCAGCCATCAGAATCATCTCTGCCGGACTTCTCCAGTTCCAGAACGGAAGGTTTGCTGTCGGGAGCGCGATAAAAAGGGATATGATCGCATCTCGTTTCATGGTTTCCTTACCTATCAATCCTTTCAATCTCCACGAATCTCTTTGCGTTAATGAAATACGTCCATCTGTTTTCTGATGTATGTATTGCATAGCCCCACGGGAATACGCCCTGCTGTAAGCCTTTTCTTACGGTATCGTGATTCATTCCCAGCAGTTGTGCGGCTTTCACAACGTCCAACCGCGGGATAGTTCCTTTTCGGGGGATGCGGAATGGCACCGGATTCTCTTCGTTTTTGAAATAATCTGGATTAAGTCCCAGGGATATAGCTATATCGCTCTGGACTTTTTCTGATGGGATCTGTTTTCCTGACAGGTACTGACTTATGGAGCCTTTACTTTTTCCTGTCATACCTACAACCTGTTTCTGATTAAGGTCAAGATCCTGCATAGTTTCTTTTAATTTCTCGGAAAAACTCATTTCTGTTCACCTCCAACCTTGTGTTTATAGAATTTTCACTACTTTGTCGAACGCTTTTTCTTGTGTTTTCAACAGTACACTCCTATTCTGTATATACAGGGTGCTGACACACCCGAGTACATACGGAAGGAGATGTATATATGTTAAGTCCAGATTCCATGAATTTTATGGAGCACCTTGCCGAGCTGTATAAATCAACCGGTGTCAATTCTTTCGATTTTATTGAATACATGGATGTTCCTAACCACTCAGCTGCACTTGAAGAATTGATGGCTAAGGGATATGTATCTTGGAAAGATGATTTCCGGAATGTCCTCGGCACTATAACCATTAACCTTGATGTCCTGAAAGACGAAGATTAAACTTCTTCTTTCGGTTCCAGCAGTTCTTTCTTCGGATCGGACTGCTGGAACATTTTCTTAAGCTCTGTGCTCTCCTTCAAGAATTCCTCGATACTTATTCCTTCTTTAAAGGAAAAATTATTGACATCAATTTTCATTTCCAAAGTCGGGCGAAGCTTCTCTTTTTCATCTAATGCAGAATATTTCAAGTCAGTAACTCCAGCACTGATGCATCTCCCGTCCAGGAAAACATAAGTTCCTACTCCAACCGTTGCAATCATTAATTTAGGTACCATAATTTCCTCCTATCCTGCCTTGCGGGCCTCAGATTCCTTCTGATCTGACGTAAATATTGACTTTCTACTGTTTCTCTCCTATTCTTTTCTTACAGGCACTGCCATGCCGAGTATCGAAGAAAGGAAATGTACATATGACTCGTGAAGAATTAATCCAGATTATCTCTGAAGATGTCGAAAAAATCTTAGACGAAAATCTGGAAAATAGTCTGCGTAAAATACTTGAAGATGTTTCTTTTGACAATCCACAAGAAATGTGTTTAAAAATGTGTAAAAACACTGTTACTGTTTCTGTTCAAACATCTGTTCAAGTATTGTTGGACGCGCTATGTTTACTCGGAGTGGTTTCTCCGGAAAAGTATTCGCTTCCTGAATCACGTCCCGAATTACATCTGATTTTGGGCGGCCTTTCCGATAAGAAGTAATTTCTTTTCGCTGGCTTCGAACTACCGTTTCGAGGTCAGCAATTCTTTTCTCTAAGTTTCTGAATCTCTTTCTGGAAATCCACATTCTTTTTCTCCTATCCGGCCTTACGGGCCTCAACATCTTCCAGGCTTCTTACTGCTTCCAACATCATTCCGAATACAATGTGCTGGCTCTTTTCGTCGAGATATGGAGCCATTTTTACAATGTTTTCTGCTACGTTGTCTGTAAGATTGATTTCTGGGATTTTTGCCATAATATTTCACCTCTTTCTATTTTTCCTCTGTGTTATAATTGGTTTTGTGGGTCACGAATCGCCTCTTGGGAGGGAGGTGATACTATAAAGCTTTATAAAACAGTACATTCCAGTGTACTGATTAAAAAATATGAAAGGTTTGGATACAAGCTTGAATATTTCACTTATACAGGCGGTGACTTCTCTACGTTATCCGCTTGTATGGTGAAAGAGCTGTAAAGCTCATGTAACTGTTAACCACGTTCCAACGTGACCCACATTTGACTTTTCGTGTTTCTTCTCCTATTCTTTAAGTACAGGCACTGCCATGCTGAGTACATATGAAAGGAGAACTGATTTTCATGGCATATTTCCCGCCGCCAATTCCAGATGATTTTCCTAATCCAGAAATTCTCAAGAATATGACACCTGAAGATTTGAAAGAATTTCGAAATTCAAAGGCTTACGAAAAATATGTTGTTCCAGCTATTGAACGCGACAATCAGTTAAAAAAAGAACAACGTATTGACTGGTTTTGGGTCAAAGGTTTACTGATCATCAACACAATATTTGCTGGAATTTCCACTATCTGTGCAATAATATCGCTGCTAAAATAACCAGCATCAATATCAAAGTCAGAACTGAAACAAACAGCAGGAATACCTGTGTTTTTCGCAATTTCTTGATATTATCATTGGAATGCGTTTCCATTCCTGCTGTATAAGCAATAAGCGCATTTCTTTCACTTTCTGTCATATTCTGATAGATTGTCTCGCTCGTTGCTCTTGCTTCTTTATATACGTCTTCCTTCTCTTCTACTGTTCTCACCTCGCTTTCTTGTTTGCTCTACAAATATATTACTTCATTAAACAAACTTTGTCAACGCCTTTTTGTTTGTTTTGCAAACTTTTTCTATTGACTTTATACGTCTTGAGTGGTATTCTTGATTTATCAAATAAAGGAGGTGTGAAAATGACACAGGGCGAACGTGTTAAAGCAGTTCGTAAGAAAAAAGAGTTAACCCTTGAAGCTTTCGGAGCAAAAATAGGATTAAAAAAAAGCGGGTTAAGTCTTATTGAAAACGGAAGAAATGAGCTTACCGAGGCGAATCTACTCTCTATCTGCCGGGAGTTTCATGTAAACGAAGTTTGGCTCCGTACTGGTGAGGGTGGCGAAGATAATATGTTCACTAAAGTCAGTGAAGATGATCGCTATGCCCTTAATCTGGGTAAACTGAGCAAGACTGAAAATCAGATGGCAAGAAATATGCTTAATGCTATCGCAGAGGCTTCTCCGGAAAAGTTAAAGCATATTGAAGAATTTATGAAAGAATGTCTTGGATTAAAATAAAAGGAGCCAACCTTATTGGTCAGCTCCCGTAATGGCTATCAGGATCAGATATATCTTCCTTAATGTAGGTGTATCTTCGATTTCATTGATAAGATCCATGATTTTCTTTTTGTAGTCATCCATTTTCATATGTATCCCTCCGTTCTGCGTTTATCGAACGTTTGTTTGTTTTAATATACACCAAACATACGTTCTTTGCAAGAAATTTGAGTACGATATATTGTGCTCAACTGCTTCTTGTACTTATGATACGTGCTTTTTCGACAAATTTCGCCATAGTCGGAGGAATCGTCCAGAATTCTGGACACTTTTTACTTGTACGGAGAATCATATAAATCAGAGATCCGTACTCTCAGTACTGTTGCCAGACGTTCCATATTGTCCATTGTTGGCGAATGGACTTCATTGGCAATGTTATTGATCGTGGATTTTGAGATCCCGGTCATAGAGGCCAGCTGCCGTGCTGATACATTCTTATTGTACATGATATCTGCGAGTAATATTTTCATATTGATAGTATTTCTCTTTTATATTTTTTTATTCAAAGAGAAATTTTGCATTTTATGTCGTATTATCCGTGTATATTATAATTTAAAGGAGGGTTTTTATGAAAAAGAAATTATTCTTTGTTGCAACGCTTGCAGCTTCTTTATCTGTTGTTACACCCGTATCTGCTCAGACAGACAAAGAAATTACTTTCAGGGATATACCATGGGGTACTAATTACACCGATGTTGATAATACTCTTGGAGAATTTAACTTGATGAAAATAGCCGGTGAAGACTATCAAACAAAATCTATTGATGATATTATTTACGGAGATTATCAGGGAATAGACTTTAAGTATAATGATATCAATATAATCGGTTCTTCCCTAAATAATGATGTTGATGTTGCTGGATATACTCCTGAACAGATACAGGTTTATCTTGCTTATGTCCCAGTTAACGGAGTAATTACACACGCCGATGGAGACAGTTCCTTATATGGTGCTCAATATGAATTTTATCCAGTAAATATTGACCAAATGGAATCGGATTTAAAAGAAAAACTTTCTAATCTTTATGGAAAGCCTGACGATGAAAAAGACGATAAAGATTGGCTTAATAGTTCAATGCATTATACATTTTGGAACGGGGCAAACGATACCGAGCTTGTATTAAAGTCTGTCCGTCCATCAGAAGATGATACATTGACAGAAAATACCATTTACATTTCATACATATGGAAAAAAGGTGATGAGCTTTTACAGGCTGCTGAAGATATTCTGGCAAATGATGCAAGTTCAAATGAAGCCAGTGTTTCAGGAAATGGATCTACGAATGGTTTATAACCAAATAAAAACCGCCCCAGTATTGGCGTACCGGGACGGCGGTGGATCTCCGAAGAGATATCCAATTTTTACCAAAGATATTGTATCATCTTCGGAGCGGCTGCACAATCAGAACGTTTGTGTGGTCGTTATTTTTGTACCCACTTTTAAGGAGGATGATAAATTATGGCTGAAGGAGTAAGAAAAAGAGGTAAGAGCTGGTCATATTATTTTGACACAGCGAAGATCAATGGCGAACGAAAAAAGATAGAAAAGGGTGGATTCCGTACACAGAAAGAAGCACTTGAAGCACGGACTGCTGCCATCGCAGAGTATAATAATACCGGCAGATCTTTTACACCTAAAGAAATCAGTGTTGCTGATTATCTGGACTACTGGCTTGAAAATGCTATCCGGAAAAATATTGACCATGGATATGCTTACAACACTTATCTAGACTATGAAGCTAAAGTAAGAATCCATCTAAAACCTGCATTTGGAATTTATCGATTAAGCAGTTTTCAGTACGCCCCTGATCGGATTCAAGAATTTATTGACGACATGAAACGTAAGGGTTATTCCAAAAGTATGGTTGAAAACACCCTTGGCTGTCTACAAGGTGCACTTAATTATGCCATCGTTCCATTAAAATACATTCAGACTAATCCCTGTGCCCCAGTTAAAATTGGCAAAATGCCGATAAATCCAAGGGCAAAAGCTCATGCAGAATACATCTGCCCCAAAAATGAATTTGATCGAATCATGCAACGTTTTCCACAGGAAAAATATTTTCACATCTCCCTTGTGTTGCCTTACTATACCGGCACCAGATTAGGAGAGACTTTCGGCATTGATCTATTGCAAGATATTGATTTCAATCGCCATGAGCTTCATATCCGCCGCCAAATGACCAAAGTAGGTAAAGAATGGTATATGAAACCACCCAAATACGATTCCTACCGCACGCTCAAAATAGGAGCAACCCTGGAACAAGAATTAAAATATGTGATCCAACGTCAAAAGATCAATCGTATGAAATATGGCGGAAACTACATGAAAACCTATCTGCTGCCAGATGGTTCCATTACTCAGATTAAAGCAGATGTAACTGTAAGCTATCAGGAAATTACTCCGTTATGCGTCAAAGATAATGGAAGCCTTGTAACTCCTGACTCCTTCAAATACTGCGCCAGAGTAATTCATATGGAGCTTGGCAACGTTCTGTTTCATGCTCACTGTCTGCGGCACACTCACGGAACGATCCTTGCAGAAAACGGAGTTAATCCCAAGACAGTTATGGAACGGTTGGGGCATAAGGATATACAGACAACACTTCGTACATATACGTTTAATACTGAAGTTATGCAACAGACCGCTGTTGATGTTTTTGAGCAGGCAGTTCAATAAATACAAAAAACGGTTGAGCAACTCTAGTTGGTTCAGAGAGTTCAACCGTTTTCCTTATTAATTCGTTATTTTAGTTTTGCGGGTGGCAAATGGGTGGCAAATCCACTGAACTTCACAGTTTCAATCCCAAAAACCCGCTTATTTACGGCAAATTAACGCTGCCGTCTCCACATGCGTACTCTGCGGAAACATATCCGTAGTAGAAACCCGCATCAACTCATAATCCTCCGCACAAAGCACCTTCAGATCCCTGGCTAACGTAGCACTATCACAGCTCACATAAACAACCCTCTCCGGTTTCATCTTAAGGATCGTATTCAGAAGTACCTCATCACAGCCCTTCCGTGGCGGGTCTACCACGATAACGTCTGCATAAACGCCATTCTTCTCATACTCTCTCGGCAACACTTCCTCTGCTTTTCCGACAAAAAACTCTACATTCTCAATGCCATTGAGCTTCGCATTCTCTCTTGCATTGTCAATGGCCTGTGGTACGATCTCCACGCCGCGAACGAATTTTGCTCTCTGGGCCAGGAACAGGGAGATAGTTCCGATTCCGCAGTACAGATCCCAGACAGTTTCATTTCCCGTAAGGCCGGCGTACTCCAGAGCCTTTCCATACAGTTCTTCGGTCTGGATGGGATTGACCTGGAAAAAGGACATGGGAGAGATCTGATAGGAAATATCTCCGATGCTGTCCGTTATATAGGACTGTCCCCAAAGGAGGCGAAGCTGATCACCCAGGATCACGTTGTTCCGTTTTTTATTAACATTGATGGTAATGCTGGTCATTTCCGGAATTTCACAGAGTGATTCCACAAGAGCCTTTTCTGCAGGGATCTTATCTCCGTTTAAGATCAGACAGACCATCATCTCATCTGTATGGAAGCCATAACGAATCATAATATGACGTACAAGACCTTTTCCCGTGGCCTCATCGTAGGGCTGTACATGATATTTTTCCATGTGTCCGATCACACGGTCCAAAACCTCTTTATTCTGTTTCACTCCCAGAATACATTCTCGGTTATCAATGATGGAGTGGGTTCTTCCTGCATAAAAGCCTGTGATGATCTTTCCGTCTTTATTTTTTCCTACCGGAAACTGTGCCTTGTTTCGATAATGATAGGGGTCTTCCATCCCCATGATCGGTTCCATATCAAGATTCTGAAAACCTCCGATCCTTTCCAGATGTCCACGAACCTTTTTCTCTTTAAATTTCAGCTGCTGCTCGTAGGATAATGCCTGAAGCTGGCATCCTCCGCACTGGCGGGCAATAGAGCAGGCAGGTTTCACACGGTATGGAGACGGTGTGATCACCTCCATCAGGCGGCCATAGCCATAGTTCTTTTTTGCCTTGATGATCTTGGCTTTGATCCGGTCTCCGATCACGGCGTCTTTCACAAAAACGGTGAAGCCATCGGCTTTCCCGATACCTTCACCGTCAACTCCGCAATCCTCTATATCTAAAGTGAGTATATCGTTTTTACGGAATTCCATGTATTAAATATCTCCTGTTCTTCTTAAATTGGACTCAAAAAGCCGGTTGAAACCAAGCCATTCTTTTTTGCCTTTGTCTGCGTGGAAAATTTCTGTCAGTGTCTCCATCCTTGCATCTGTATTGTCTGCCAGATTCAGGGCAACTGCCTCTGCAAGTGCCGGCTTCTTGGGAGAACCGTACTCCAGCTCACCATGATGTGCAAGAATACAGTGGATCACCTGATTCTCAAGCTTCTCCGGAAAATCCGGGATCTCTTTTGCAAGATCATGTACCATCTGTGCCCCGATCACAATATGTCCAAGAAGCTGTCCCTCATCTGTATAATCATTCATCGGAAAAGCAGAAAGCTCCTTCGTTTTGCCCACATCATGAAGAAGTGCGGTTGTGATCAGAAGATCACGGTTTAAAACCGGATATGCATTTGCCATGTAATCACAGAGACGGGTCACTCCAAGAGTGTGCTCCATCAGTCCGCCGATAAAGCCGTGATGTACGGTCTTCGCTGCAGAATGTCCCTCAAATATCTTCATAAATTCCTGATCTTCCACAAAGAGCTTCTTAAGAAGCTGGGAAAGATAGGGATTCTTCACACTGTTGATAAGCTCTCGTAGCTGGCTCTGCATATCATCCACACTGTTCTCACTGGTAGGAAGATAATCTGCCGGATCATACTCCCCTTCTCCTGCCTTGCGTGCTCTCTTAATGTTCAGCTGCATGGCACCTGCAAAACTTGTCACATCTCCCATGATCTCAATGTAATCCAGGGCATCAAAATCATCGATCCCCAGAGAATTTGGGTCCCAGATCTTACCATCGATCACCCCTGTTTTATCCTGAAGGATCAGATTCTCATAGGGCTTGCCATTTTTCGTTGTAGCTGCCTGTTTCTGTTTGCAGAGATAGATCCCGTTTACTCTGTCTCCCTCATGTAATTCATTTAAAAAACGCATAAAATTCTTGCCTTTCTGTTCTTTTTACTTTCAAAGCAGACATACTCACGAACACATCCGCTTCACACTTTGCATTCATAGCCAGACTTTCTTTATGATCTTTGGCCGCATCCCGGTCCAGGCTTTCTGGCATTTCTGCACAGTTTCCACTTACTTCCGGGCTTTATTCAGTATCATAACACATTTTACTTTCCTTTGCTATGGAAATCATGTAAAATAGGAAACGAAGTGTTTTTTTGCATATCCTGTGTTACGCAGAAAAACACGAGATCAACAGAAGTAACAAAAAGGAGTAACTACAGCAACAATGAACAAAAAAGCATACAAAGCACTTGAATACTATAAAATCATAGATCTGCTGACAGACAAGGCTTCCTCCCCCATGGGAAAAGATCTCTGCCGGAAGCTTACCCCTTCCACAGATATCGAGGAAATCCGGTCCATGCAGCTGCAGACCCACGATGCCCTTGCACGCCTGTTCAAAAAAGGCGGCATTTCCTTTGGAAGTGTCAAGGATATCCGGGGCACACTGAAACGTCTTACTGTAGGCAGCGCCCTGAACGCGCCGGAGCTGCTTTCCGTCTGCAGTCTTCTGGAAAATACCGGCCGTGTCAAAGCCTATTCCAGAAGTGACCGTGACGACGGAATGACCGATTCCCTTGACGGAATGTTTGCGGCACTGGAACCTCTGACACCCCTCAGCACAGAGATCCGCCGCTGTATCCTTTCCGAGGATGAGATCAGTGACGATGCCAGCAGCACCCTTCGTCAGATCCGCCGCAGCATCAAGGCCACCAACGACCGGATCCACACTCAGCTTTCTTCTCTGGTTGCAGGAAGCGCCCGGAATTATCTTCAGGATTCTGTCATCACCATGCGTGACGGCCGCTACTGTATCCCGGTAAAAGCCGAGTACAAAGGCCAGGTTGCCGGTATGATCCACGACCAGTCCGCCACAGGTTCCACTCTTTTCATTGAGCCTATGGCTGTTGTCAAACTGAACAACGACATCCGCGAGCTGGAGCTGAAAGAACAGAAAGAGATCGAAGTAATCCTTGCGTCTTTAAGCCAGCAGGTAGCCGCAGAGCTGGAATCCATCCACGCAGATCTTTCCATCATGGTACAGCTGGACTTTATCTTTGCCCGTGCCGCTCTCGCCATGGACATGAATGCCAGCGAACCTATCTTCAATACCGAAGGACGGATCCGCCTGCGCCAGGCCCGTCACCCGCTGATCGACAGGAAAAAAGCCGTTCCTATTGACATCCGCCTTGGAGATGATTTTGACCTCCTGGTTGTCACAGGACCAAACACCGGTGGTAAAACCGTCTCCCTGAAAACCGTAGGACTTCTCACTCTTATGGGCCAGGCAGGCCTTCATATCCCGGCACTGGACCGTTCCGAACTTGCACTTTTCCGCGAGGTCTATGCGGATATCGGAGATGAGCAGAGCATTGAGCAGTCCTTAAGTACCTTCTCCTCTCATATGACAAACGTGGTTTCCTTCCTGAAATCCGCAGATCAGGACTCCCTGGTCCTCTTCGATGAGCTTGGTGCAGGTACGGACCCTACCGAGGGTGCCGCTCTTGCCATTGCGATCCTGTCACATCTTCACGAGCAGGGTATCCGTACCATGGCAACCACCCATTACAGCGAACTGAAGATCTATGCCCTCTCCACTCCAGGTGTGGAAAATGCCTGCTGTGAATTCGATGTGGAAACCTTACGTCCGACCTACCGCCTTCTGATCGGTGTTCCGGGAAAAAGTAACGCATTTGCCATTTCTTCCAAGCTGGGGCTTCCGGATTTCATCATCGACAAAGCAAAGGAACAGATCAGCGAGCAGGATGAATCTTTTGAAGATGTTCTGACATCCCTGGAGCAGAGCCGAGTCACCATCGAAAACGAACGTGCAGAAATTGCCCGTTACAAAGAGCAGGTAGAAGAACTGAAAAAATCCCTCCAGGAAAAAGAAGAAAAACTGGACGAACGAAAAGAACGCATCTTAAGAGAAGCCAATGAACAGGCACATGCGATTCTCCGTGATACCAAGGAATACGCAGACCAGACCATGAAACTTTTCCATAAATTCCAGAAGGATCACGTAGATACCGCTTCTGTGGAAAAAGAGCGGCAGAATCTGAAGAAACGTATGTCAAAGGCTGAAAAAGGCATGTCTTCCAAACAGCAGAAGCAAAAACCAAAGAAGCAGCTGAAACCATCCGATCTTTCTCTTGGCGATACTGTAAAAGTTCTCAGCCTGAATCTGAAAGGAACCGTTTCCAGCCATCCGGATTCCAAGGGATATCTCTTTGTGCAGATGGGAATCATCCGTTCCAAAGTACATATCTCCGATCTGGAGCTTGTGGACGAGCCGGTGATCACCACCCCGTCCATGCAGCGTACCGGTGCCGGAAAGATCCGCATGTCAAAAGCGGCCAGCATTTCCACAGAGATCAATCTTCTGGGAAAAACCGTGGACGAAGCAGTTGCAGAGCTGGACAAATATCTGGATGACGCCTACATCGCACACATGAAATCCGTCCGCATTGTTCACGGAAAAGGTACCGGCGCCCTCAGAAAAGGTGTCCACAATTACCTGAAACGCCAGAAACATGTAGCTTCCTTCCGTCTCGGAGAATTCGGAGAAGGCGATGCCGGCGTAACCATCGTAGAATTCAAGAAATAAAAAAGGAGCGGAAACCATGGCTACAAAACAGAAAATCCTCATTGTTGACGATGACAACAACATCGCAGAGCTGGTAGCTCTCTACCTCACAAAAGAATGCTTTGAGACCAAGATCGTAAATGACGGCGAGGAAGCCCTGAAGCAGTTCCATATTTTTCACCCGGATCTGATCCTTCTGGATCTCATGCTTCCGGGCATTGACGGATACCAGGTATGCCGTGAGATCCGTCACACCTCCGATGTACCGATCATTATGCTTTCCGCCAAGGGAGAAACCTTTGACAAAGTCCTGGGACTGGAACTTGGAGCAGACGATTACATCATCAAACCTTTCGACTCCAAAGAACTGGTTGCACGTGTCCGTGCAGTGCTTCGCAGATTCCATGTAAAATCATCGTCTGCCGCACCAAAGGAAAAATGTGTATCCTATCCGGATCTGGTGATCAACCTGACCAACTATTCTGTGACATATATGGGACATCAGATCGATATGCCGCCAAAGGAACTGGAGCTTCTCTATTTTCTGGCAGCTTCTCCCAATCAGGTTTTCACAAGGGAGCAGCTTCTGGATCATATCTGGGG
>OLPZ01000324.1_pt1 | contig 38568 bp, 40 predicted proteins | sample 1672711 | NCBI WGS metagenome assembly OLPZ01 (sample SAMEA3136716, study PRJEB25190) | human gut metagenome
AGAAAATAGCATCATCAAGGGTTCTGGACCATAGATTGACCATTATCCAGCAAATGTGGTGAATTACAAGGCGTTGCAATGCTGCTTGAACTTGATAAGAAAGGGAAAACTCCAAAATCGACGGATAATAATATAACAATATCGAATTGACATAGTACAACAATGCGGTGTATAATGGAGGTGCTAGTAAATATGCAATCATAGCAACAAAGACCATGGTTCCAAAAATGAAAGTAGGTGGATATATATGGCGTTAAATGGTGACAGCGTCGTTGCTGAGGGCGAGCGTAAGGTTGCAGATGTGACCCACAAAATGCTTCACCTCTTGAACGAAGCGATGGAAAAGGGTGCTGGAACGCTTGTAGGAAAAATTCAGAGCGCGGCTGCGCAAAAAGAAAAACAGAAGCTTATGGAATCTTTTGGTGTGACCAAAGAGTTTCAACAGTACATGGACTCGAAAGAGGGCAAGATGCAGTCTTTCATGGTTCCGAAGAAAGACTACATCGATTTTGCCAGAGAAATGAAGAAGCGTGATATTCCGTTTCTAACCTATGATGTACTCGGTGATGACTGCTACTCGGTTCTCTATCGTGATATTGACAAGCCAAAGGTAGAGCTTTCTATCAAGGCATTCAAAGATAGCAGAAACCTTGAAACGGAAATGACGGCAGACCGATTTGCAGAAAAGTATGCGGGACAGGGTGTACAAAGCATCAACGGCATCGACCCTGTAGAACTGGAGCTCATCCGTCACTATGCGGCAAAGAATAACTTTCAGTTTGCAGCACAGGCAATCGGGGATGGCTCTCAGTGTAAGATTCTCTTTTCAGACCAGAGCAAGATGGATGAAGTCCTGAAAAAAGCTGCATGGGCTTTGACAGGGGAGAAGGGTCCGCTCGTTAAGCAACAAATCGAGTATCGTATCGCAGGACGCGAAAGTGGACATCGTATTCTCTCCCAAGAGGTAGCCGAGAAAGAATTCTATATTGCCTCTAAAGAACAGCCTTCTCATTACATGCACATCACGGCCAACGACATCGAACTCTACAAAGACAACAAAGTGGTCACGACCATCTCGCATGATGATACAGCTTTTTACGATAAGTCGGTCAGAGCGCTGTGCGGTATGGACGAGCCGGTTGCTCTTTCAGAGGATGAGTGGATGTCCAGCCAGCGTCAGGCCATCATAGCTTCTCGTCAGGAAGTAATTCCCACTGGAAGCTCCGCTGCCGATAAGGTAGTCGGTGAAATGGATGAGAAAGAACGCCCTGTCTGGCAGGTCATGGAAAAGAACATGAGCTTGGATGATTCTTACGGTCTTGAAAAGCAAGTGACAGAACAGAGTTATGCAGACCAGTTCTCTGCTCAATGCGTTGGGCATGACCATGATGATGCAGTGGTACACGCTGCCGCTGCCGCGATGTACCTGCACGATAAGCACCTGACGGTTGTAGACGAGTATATGGAGCCGGTGCGTTCCGAAGAAATCGAACTTGAGGTTGTACCTGAGCAAGAACAGGCGCATGAACGGGATGAGTACGAGCGGGCAGACGGGCTTAATCGTACTCGGAATCGTGAAAGAGAGCGTTAAGGAAAAGAGGGGATAGCGATGAAACCCAAACAGAAAAATACAGTGGGCTTTATTGTCCTTGGACTTATCGTATATCTGGTTCTGATTCTCGCGGTGGCTCATTACTGTGCGCTTGCAGCGGCTGACCCGGAAATGAACTTCCTTGACGCACTTGATGCTCTTCCGATGCACATGCTGCTTCACCCCTTCACAATGGTATTTGACATCAAAGTCATCGCGATTGTGACCGGCGTTGCAGCTTTCATAGCCCTGTATATTGCTACCGAAGTACAGGTCAATCAACATGATTTCGCCGGTGCAGAACATGGCTCGGCCAAGTGGAATACAGACTATAAAGGCTATAGTAAACAATATAGTTCTCCGTTTGGGAAAGCAAGTAATGATGGCAAGGATAACATGATAATGAGCCAACATGTGTTCCTGTCGATGAATTCGTACAAAACGCAAATAAACAATAATGTTCTGGTAATCGGTGGCTCAGGTTCCGGTAAAAGCCGATTCATCATCAAGCCAAATTTGCTTCAAGCTAATTGCAGCTTTGTCTGTACGGACCCGAAAGGCGAATTGGTAGAGGCTTGCGGTGATGTGCTGGAAAAAGACGGCTATCGGGTTGTGGTATTTAACCTCTGTGATTTTGAGGCGAGCAACCACTATAACCCGTTTGCGTATGTTCACAGTGATGATGATATCTTTAAGCTCGTTGATTGCTTTTGGAGAAACACCACCCCTTCGGGAAGCAGCAAGGGAGACCCATTCTGGGATTTCAGCGCTCAGGCTCTGCTGAATGCAGTTTGCCTGTATTTGTACCATGCAACTCCCAAGGAAGACCAGAACTTCACCAATGTGATTCGTTTGCTCCAGCTCTGTAAAATTGATGAGAGTAAAAGCGACTATAAATCCGTTCTCGACTTCATGTTCGACCAGTTTGAGCAGAAGTGTATGGATGCAGCAGAAGACTGCGGTGAACCCTATGTAGAGGATATGGCTGTTGGTCAGTATAAAATTTTCCGCTCTGCCGGTCAAGGTAAGACGGCAATGTCTATTCTGATTACCTGTCAGACTCGTCTCCGGCATTTCCTGTCACCGAAGATGAAGAAGTTTATGGGTACAGACGACATCCACCTCGATGAAATCGGTGTAAATAAAACAGCTCTCTTTGTTGTTATGAGTGCCAGTGATTCAACCTACAATTATATCGCGGCTATGATGTTCTCACAATTGTTTGATGAGTCATTTAAGATAGCGCGAGAGAAATATAGCGGAAAATTGCCGATTCCTGTGCGACTACTGCTCGATGAGTTCGCAAATATCGGGGAGCTTCCTGAATTCGATAAGATAATTGCAATTATCCGAAGCATCGGAATGAGTGCCACTGTTGTTTTGCAGTCAGTCGCACAGCTAAAATCCAGATACAAAGACACATACAATGTTATCATCGACTGCTGCGATAGTCTCGTGTTCCTCGGTGGCAGAAGTGAAGACACGACAAAGTGGATTTCGAGCACCTTGGGAAAGAGCACAATCCGTGGAATGAGCAGAAGTATTTCGAGCGGGAGCCGTGGAAGCAGCAGTAAGAGCTTCCAAATGCAAGCCAAAGAATTGATGAGTTCTGACGAGGTCGCAATGCTCGACAAGAAATACTGTATCGTCATGATTAAAGGAAATCGGCCCTTTTTAGACCGCAAATTCGACTACACGAAACATAAGCGGTACAAGGAAACAGGCGATTATACAAAAAAGGAATATCCTTATAGGGAGAAACTGATTGCTCTGAATAACGAGACCGAGAAGAAAAAGGTTGAGCTTGAGGACAAGGCAATCAAAGAAAAAAGCTGGCGCGATAAAAAACAAAAGCTTCGTGAAATGGATGGGGAGTTTGCAAAAGCTTCCAAGGCTGTACCGAACGAGAGTTCCGGTGGAGCACCGCTCTTTAAGCCGCAGGATGCAGCGGCAGATTTCGCAGAAAAAGCAAACAACGGAATGAAACTCTATGATGCTAACCTTCCTGTCTCGTTTGACGCTGACTATGAATTCGCTGACGGCAAGGAAATTTCTGATGAAGAATTCCTCAATGCGGCCAGCAAGGTTAAGATGTTGGCCGAGGGAAGTGAAGAGTTGGTAGAGGCGATAATTTCTGCGGAATAAACAAATAATATTATTGCAATGTATTGACATACAGCAATAATGCGTGTTATAATATAAATACAGAAAGCAAATGGCTTCGATAAGTATATTCCTCCTTTCTAAGCTTATCTTTAAGCTGCTGCTTGCTGAATCGGGTTTCTGTATTTGATTCCAGAAGTGCAGATTTTGGAATCGCTCCCTGTATGACTGCACATTATACAGGGATGCGCCACCAGTCAACAAACCTCTTCGCGGTGGTGGTAGAAACGGGCAGTGCCACATGTCCGGCTAATTGTTGAGCGACTGCAAAACTTAAAGCAGCCGTGGGTCGCAAGACCTCAGAGCGCAGTGATGCGACTCTTGTGTATCCGTTGCCTAAATGGTAAGGCATCTGTTGTATGGCAGAGCATAAAGGTTCAAAACCTTTCGGATGCACCACCTGATTGCTTCGCTTCATGCGAGAGCAGGGGATACCGGGGAAGACCCGGTATTTGGGTGAATGTACAGAGAGAACGAGTGATACCTATCCAGAATTATGGATGGGCGATTTCTCGTTCTCTTTTTTTGTGCTGCTGTAACTCAGTCTGATAGAGTTGCCGTTCTGTACTCGGCGAGTCGCAGGTTAAACTCCTGCCAGCAGCTCCATGGGGTTGCGGTGCTGCTCTTCCTCCCAGCACCGGAAACCCAGTCACGAAAATGAGAGAACCTCCACGCGGTTCGTGACGGAAACGCCGAATGAGATACCTTCGGCGGCTGATACTCTCAAAACTTAAAAATCCACAGTCATTTGCCAGTGATGTGTGGAGGGAGATTTTACAGAAAGGTAGATGATTGTTATGGCAATTGCGAGTAAGGTCAAGTCCTTTGCAGCAAAGGGCTTTGACAAGACCAAGGCAGCAACAACTGCGGTTTCCGCTGCAATGATGGTTGCCGCAGCGCAGGTGATGCCGGTTTTCTGTGACCTGAACCCGGACAACTTCACCGATGAAAAGGTCCTGAACGCAGTTCTGAGCATTTTCTTCAAGATTGCGCTGATTGCTGGTATCCTGCTTATCTTCGCGGCAGTTATCATGATTGCGATTTCTTTCCTGTCTGATGCGCCGGAACGCAAGCTCAGCGCTATGATGATGGCTGGTGTCGGAATCGTGCTGGTTATTCTGCGGGCGTGCAGCAATCCCATCTTGGCATTGTTCGGACTCACAGGTACAACAGGCTGAATTAGCGGGCGGGCATGGCGCTCGCCCGCCTTTTCTTTTTGCCCAGCTTAACTGCTGGGCAGCTTCCCAGATGGGCTTGCCTTCACGCGGCGGGGAGTGAGCGAGGATGACACCTCGGCCAAAAGCCTTTTCACATGATTGGAGGAGATTTGTATGGTAAGACAGTTGCCCACTGTTGCGAAGCGGGCAATGGTAATTTTAATTGCATTGCTGATGGCATTGTGCATGTTTTCGACCACGGCCTACGCAGATGATACTGGCGAAGACACTTCACAGGAAGTCGAATACATTACAAACAAAGGCTGGTTCAAAGAAGGCGTTAATGGAATGCTGAATGATTTGAACGGCAACAAAGGAATGAACGCAGACATCGAAGCAAATGCGATTTTTGCACCCGGAAGTTCGCTTCGGAATATTTGGATTGAAAACCAAGATGTCCTAAAGAAGATGTACAACATCGTGTTCGGGTATGGATTAGCCCTTTCACTTGTTTTCTTCATCCTGTATCTAACCAGAGAAGCATCCGAAGGACGCTGGAACATTGATATCTTCGTAAAGGCATGTATCATGCTCGTTGTCAGTGCTTGGATAATGGCTCATGGGTTTGACCTTATTTGCAACTTCATTGACCTTGGCACGGCAATGGGCAGAAGCATCATGAACAGTGAAGCGAGCAAAGAAGTCCCTACCGCGATTGTAGACCAAGGATTTGTAGACCGTCTGAACAGTGCTAATGGCAAGCTCTGGGGGACTATAGCAAATGTAAGTGGATGGTTCCAACTGATTTTCCCGTGGGTTCTCAACAATATTCTTCTTTTATATATCCAAGTACAAGTCTATATGCGGATGATTGAATTGTTCATCAGAGCGTTTTTTGCACCGTTGGCCCTTGGCGATATGTATAGCGGTGGTCCGAACCCAACCGGAATGCGTTATCTGCGTTCGTTCTTGGCTTGTGCGCTACAAGGTGTCATCATCATCGGAACGCTGTATGTCTACAGAATGGTTGGCTCCGGTATTTCCTCGACAGATGGATTCTTCGGATTTGCCGGAAATCTTGCGATTCTGGCCGCAGCGGCTGGCTTCATCGGTAAGAGCTCCAGCTTTGCCAAGGAAATCTGCGGTGTAGGGTAAAGGATGGTGGGATAAATGCGAGTTAAGATGCCGAAAGACCTCGACAATATTCAGGCAAAGCAGATTGGACCGTTCACATGGCGGCAGCTTATCGGCCTCGGCGTAGGCGGCGCGACAATCTACTGCATCTGGGCTGGACTGAAGAATTTCATCTCCGGCGATGTCTGCCTGATTCTTTGCATCATTGCGGCTATTCCGTTTCTGGCAATCGGGTTCCTGCCTAAAAGCATTATGCAGAACCTGTACGCAGAACAGTTTGCGGCCATGATTATCAAATACAATATCCTGCGCCCGCCGGTACGAAAGTACAAGACGGTCAATACCTATGATACACTCCGCAATGAAATCTTGGCGGAGGATAAGGAAAAAGCACAGGAATCGCAAAAGAAACTTTCTCGCAAAGAAAAGCGAGAACGAGAGAAATTCAACGCTTCCGTCAAAGGAGTTCGTTGATTACAGAAGGTCATCGGAAGCGGTGACCAGTCCCCTGATAGATGTACCGCCACGGGGTAGGGGATGGGCAACAGCAATTAAAATTGGCTGGCTAAATCATCTGAATGAGATTTTTGGAGGTTGTTAGTATATGAAAGCGAAAGAGAAGGCTAAGAAAAAGCCTCGCAGCCTGAAAGTTCCTAAGAGCGTTCAGGATTCCATCCCGTATCATATGGTGTACCCGGAAAATGGAATTATCGAGACGGAACCGGGGCATTTCTGCCACGCATATAAGCTCACGGATTGCAACTTTTCTTGTGCCCGTGAAGCAGAACAAATCGATATGTTCAATCGCTATGGTCAGCTTTTGAATATGTTCGATGCTACGACCCAAGTACAGATTGTCATTAACAATCATGCAATCGATGAAGAGGCTTTTGAAAAGTCTGTTCTGATGAAGATGAAGAATGACGGTCTGGATGACTTGCGTATGGAGGAGAACAAAATCCTCCGTGAGAAAATCAAGAGCGGCCGCAACAATCTGGTCTGCGAGAAGTACCTGATTCTATCGGTCGAGGCCGAGAGCGCTGCTGCTGCGCAGGTTCAGTTCGCTCGCTACGATGTTGAGGTCCCGTCTGCTGTATACCAGATTGGTCAGGCTGGATGCGAGGTGCTCAGTTCGACTGACCTGCTGCGAATCCTGTTTGAAATCTATAATCAAGGTCATGAAAGCGAGTTCGGCGCAAAAACCCAGATTGATGGGTTTGGCCGCCAGACTTTTGACTTCGAGAACATGCGCCGGTTGGGCTTGAGCACGAAAGATGTCATCGCCCCGGAAAGTCTTGAATTCCGTCCGAAGTACTTTGCACTCGGAGATACTCTTGGTCGTTGCGAGTATCTGAGCCAGTTGCCCGCCACACTGTCAGCAAACTTCTTCAATGAGTTGACAAATCTCGGATTTTCGGGTATCTACTCTCTTCAGTTCGCGGTCATCCCGCAGGACAAAGCACTTGCAAAGGTCAAGAACCGTTTGCTCTCTATCAACGCAAACATGGTCGATGCCCAAAAGAAAGCGGCACGGTCCGGATACTCTGCAGAATTGATTTCCAGCGACCTGAAGGCCAGTCAGAAGGAAGTTGTGGAACAGCTCGAAGATTTGTCTGTAAATGACCAGCGTCTGGTGGAACTGACCTTTACGATGGCTCACTTTGCATCCAGCAAGGAAGAGCTGGACAAGCAGACCGAAATCATCAAGAGCACGGCGCGAAAGTACCTTGTTAGCATCAACAGCATGGACTTCCAGCAGGAAGCAGGGCTTGCAACTACCTTGCCGCTTTGCTTCAATCAGGTCGCCATCAAGCGTTCGATGAATACTGCAGGGTGCGGCATCCTGATGCCGTTCAACGCGCAGGACCTCAATACGGGTAAAGGCTACTGCTACGGTACGAATTCCGTCACAGGAAACCTCATCATCTACGATAGAGCACAGGCAAAGAACCCGGCAGCAGTTATCTTGGGTATTCCCGGCAGTGGTAAGAGTTTCACGGCAAAGTGTGAGATTTGCAATACGATGCTGATGACGGAAACGGACCAGATTATTATCGTTGACCCCGAACGAGAATTTTATCCGCTCGCGTATGAGTTTAATCGAAAATCTGGAAAGAAACTCGCCCGCGTGGAACATATCGTGCAGGGCAACAAGCGGTATATCAATCCTATGGATATCACGGTTAGCGATATTGACGAGGACCCGATGGGCAACCAGCTTTCCTATGTCGTTTCTTTGTGCCAGCAGATGTACAACAGCCGTTTCCAGCTTCCGCAGGGAAGTGAAAGCCTTATCGACCGTGCCTGTCATGTGATTTATCAGCCCTACTTGCAGAGCTGCGCAGCGGGTCACCCCGATGAACGCTTGATGCCGACCCTTGTGGACCTCATGGAAGTTCTTAAACAGTATGGCGAGACGGAACCGGCAGCACGCGAAATTGCCTTGGCTCTCGAAACCTACGCAACAGGCTCTCAGGACCTGTTCGCGCACCAGACGGTGCGCAGCGAGGAAGATAGAGACACCCGCATGGTCATCTATGATGTCAAGGATGTATCCGCCAACCTCAAGTCCATCGCAATGCTGGTTATTATCAACCAGATTTGGAAGAAACTCAACGAAAACCGCATCAAGGGTATCCGTACATGGATTTACATCGATGAGGTGTACTTGCTGTTCAAGGAGGAGCACAGTGCAATCTTCGTCAATGAGCTCTGGAAGCGTTCAAGAAAGTACCTCGGCTTCGTCACAGCACTCACACAAAATGTTAGCGATATGCTTGTTTCCGACACTTGTCGCTCTATGATTTCTAACTCCGAAATCGTGATGATGCTCTCTCAGAGTGCTATCGACCGTTCTGCTCTGGAATCCATGCTGGGTCTGAGCCCCACGCAGTTGTCTTACATCTCCAATGCCAGTGCCGGTTGCGGTTTGATGAAGGCCGGAGCTGCAATGGTTCCGTTCAAAAACACCTTCCCGCAGAACACCGAATTGTACCGCATCATGAACACCAATGTGTCCAAGATGAGCGCGGCTGACTTGGAGATGCTCAACGAGGCACGCGAATCCGTCTAAATATTTTACAACAACAAGAACCGTGATTCCAAAAATCATGCGTCTGCCGTAGGGTGGACGCATCTTTTTATTGTTGCTCATTGCTGCAAAGTAAATATAATATTAGCAATCCACAAATAAATGCTTGCAGAAACTTGCGAACTGAGTACCATTAGAAGTAAAGAAACAAAATTAAAACGATGATTCGCAAAAAAATGCTTTGTGAGTAAAAGTTGGTATAGTAACGGAGAAATACAGGCAAGGAGGATTGCTACCATGAAAGACAATCAAATCTTGGTCGGGGCAGTGGATGTCCAGACGGTTTTCAATGAGGCTTGGCAGGACCAGACCAAAGGTGAAAAACGGGGTGAGGGATTTGCACTTGCTCTTGGATACGACAGCAGCGGGCAGACATCGCTGCTTGTGCGGCTTAAATATGACTCTCCACCTGATGGGGAGCTCATCCAAATCGCTCTACATAAGTTAGACCTTGACGAAAACGGCTACGCAGACATCAATGATTACTACGCAATGGCAGATGCCATCGTAGATTGCAAGAATTACATTGAGATGGGCAATGAAGCCCTCTCACGGGAGTATGAAACGCTCAAAGATTACGGCTATGTTGAAGCTGGAGTACTTAAACGGATAACAGAAATCCAAAATCTTGTAACGCTTTTTGAAGGAAACAATAATATTGGAATAACCGAGATGAGTGCTGCTTTGGAAGAGGCAGTTGACCGTGCAAAACGAGTAACGGAATACCTTGATGGTATCCTGATTTTTGCGCGAGAGAATCACCTCGCATAACCAAACACTCATAACCCGATTATGAGCCCACCAATCACAAAATTGGCGGGCTCTTTTTTTGTACTGCTATTGCTTTCTGCTGCAAAGTAAGTACATTGACATTGAAGCAGCGTGAACAAGGAGGAAGCCCCATGAGCATCTATGAGAAAATTGACCGTCTGTTTATCGAAAGAGGAACATCTGTGTACAAAGAGGCAGAAAAACTCAATTTCAGCCCTGTCAATCTGGCTATACTGGCAGGGGACATGGAATATGTAAAAACCAATGCACCTGAAATCTACCGGAATGTTTTGTCGTGCGCACACCAAGCGGATGTCCGCAACGCCACTGTCTATGTACGGGACATTGTCGCGTCTTGGGTGTATGAAGAATATATCCTTGCCGTCCTGCTCCATTGTGGTTTTGATGTCGAGCTGGCAGGAGCCGATAAGGACCGTACAATCCTCGCATCATCTAAGGTGAGTAATGGGGCTGACTACATCTGGCACCTTCCCTATGGCTCTACCCGTACAATCGAACTGGTCTGTGATTACAGCGGATTTTGGTCAGCAAAGTGTGTGATGCACCTGAGAGACAACAAGTATATCCACCTGACTGAGAGCGAGAGTATCCTGCTTGGTATTGACTGCAAGAATCACATGTTCTATTTAATCGACTTTGCTAAAGGTAAAATCCACGCGCAGTATCTGCCGCATCATCACGCCTATGGGGATAAACCAGCATACGCAATCGAGCTCAACGAAGGCAGTGATGTAATGATGCGCCCGTGCAATGTAGGAGAATTAAAGAGAGAATTTTTGCGCATTGCGTGAATAACACTATAACAATAAACACACAAACGGATTGACATTGTGGCGGGTCGGTGGTATACTAATATTGTAAGCAGGGGAGAGTCTCCTGCGGAGCTTATTGCCTTATATAAATAACAGTATTGCAATAAAGTGAAATACAAATGATAAAGTGAAAGCTTTGGCTTGGAGGGCAATCATGAAACTGAATAATGCGCAGAAAGTGCTCCTGAAATTTGTCGCAATCTCGCAGCTTTATGTTGCGCTTGCGGTGCTGGTTCTGGTGGTCTACGGCGCGGCCATAAAGCTCCCGTGGGAGACGAGCTGGATGTTTGTGCTCGCAACATTCTTGGTCTGCGAGGCAGCTACCTCTCCGTGGTGGATAACAGGCAACGACTGGATAGCGCGGTCGGCTAAAAGCTGCACTCGAAATGGTTGTCACAGGTACGAAAGGAGAAAAATTATGTGTGCTGAAATGGTAAAAAAGAATGCTACGGCAAGTGCCGCCAATGATGAAATGTCCGCAAAAGATACACGGGAGTTTCTTGTTGCATCCGGCATCAGCATCGTGATGGGAATCGTGGCATATGTGGCGGCTTGGTTTGTGAATCCGCACATCTCATACATCTTTAAGCCGGGTCTTGACCCTGTTCTTGCGGCAATGATTACGGGTGGTGCGGGACTGCTCTTTATGGGACTTTTATCCTTCCCTGTATATGCAATCATCGAGTCAGAAAAAGGTAGTAGCTCTGAGGAACTCGATTTGTGCGGCAAAGTCATATTTGGAGTAATTGCGATGGGCTTTGCATTGGCTTTTAGTACTGCGTTTGCCAACCAAATTTATTAACCAATAGTGCCGCTGAATCAGCGGCAGTCGTCTAAGCAGCAAACCGCCACGAGGTAGACGATGGGCAATGACCAGCAGGTCGGCTAATTGCTGCAATGAGAATGGTCTTTACAATTGATTGGAGGAAGAATCATGAAAAAGACAATAGGTAAAACGGCGCTGACTCTCGTAGCAGCGGTGGTGCTGACTCTGCTGCTGGCAGTCAGCACAGCGGTCCCCGCGCTTGCCGCAGAGACCGCAGATACTACGACTGTCAGCAATCCGCAAATTGTATACGATGAGCCTGACTTGGGCGAAGATGATACCTCCGATAACGGCATCACGCTCCCAGAAGCACCAGCAAAAGAGGGCTATGCTTTCCAAGGCTGGCGTGTTAATGGTGGCGGTGACCTCTATAGCGCTGGTGATGTTGTGGTCAAGGATGGCAGCGAAGAAATCCACCTGCAACCGGTGTATGAAGTGAATACCGGCACAACGGTTGACAATAGAAGCGCAACTTCAAGCACAGAAGAGCCAGACCTGTTGAACGAGTACAAAGATGGCTCAGATATTGTCTTGCAGTACGGTCACGACAACATCCTGACTTTGCCGGATGCTAAGAGAAAAGAAGGCTACTACTTCAAAGGTTGGAGTGTAAATGGTGGAACGGACCTATACCAGTCAGGATTCACACTCCCCATCAAAGCTGGCGAAAAAGTAACTCTTAGACCAGTCTATGTTAGTACGAAGGAAGCTGATGATTTTTTCAATAAGTGCCTTATTGCGGCTGGCATATGCCTTGTAATGTACTTTGTGCTGGCTTCAATTGCAAGAGGCTCGGATTCGGAAGCACTTGCCGTTCTTGCAGGAATACTGTTCTTTGCGGCTTTTATTGCGCTTCCACTTGCAGGACTGGTTGGAGAAAGCCGCATTGAGCAACAAGCTCTTGCTAATGCTCTTCAGCAGCTTCAATACATGACACCGTAAAATGCTTGCCTGCACTATGCGGGCTGTCCCCAATAGCAAGCCTCCACGCGGCGGGGATGGAAACGACCGGAAGGTCGGCCAATTGCTGATGAATATAGATTTCTATACCACAAGAGAGGAGTGGATGACATATGGTCGTTTCTATCGACAATGGTAACAAACAGACCAAGACCGGACGCGGTGCGGTCTTTACTTCCGGCTTATCTGTCAGCACGACTATGCCCGGTTTTGGCTCGGACATTCTCCACTGGAAGGACAAGTACTACATGCTTTCCAGTAAGAGAGGCGCATACCTGCGCAACAAAACTACGAACGATGACTGCTTTGTGCTGACTCTGTACGGAATCGCAAAGGACCTGATTGCAAGCGGAGTTCGTTCTGGAACTGGTCAGACAATCCCGATTACGCTTCTGGTCGGTCTGCCTCCGGCGCACTACGGCGCACAATACAAGAGTTTTCGCAGTTACTTTCTGAATCGCGGCCCCATCGAATTTGCTCTGGACGGTCAAGAGTTCCGTATTCGTATTGACGACTGCAAGGTCTATGTGCAGGGATTCGGTGCTCTGATGTCTGTGTACGGGCAGGTTCGCAACCTGTCAAATGCGGTGGTCGTTGATATGGGTGGTTTCACCCTCGACTATCTGCCGGTTCGGAGTGGTGCTCCGTGCGTTGCAGAATGCGGAAGTCTTGATGACGGCGTGATTAAACTCTACAACAAGGTCCTCAGTCGTTGCAACGGTGAGCTTGACCTGCTGCTGAGCGAAGATGATGTAGATGCTGTCCTGCAGAACCGTCAGAGCGACTTGCCCGGTGAGGTCAAGCAGTTGATGCGGGCTGCGGCTGCGGAGTATGTTGATGACATCGTCTCACGGCTTCGCGAACGCGATATTGACTTGCGCATCAGTCGCCCGATTTTTGTCGGCGGCGGCGCAATGTTGCTCAAAGACTACATCAACGGGAACAAGCGCATCGGCTCTGCGGCTATTGTGGTTGACGACATCACCGCAAACGCTAAGGGCTATCAGATTATGTATCGCCGCGAAAATCCGGCAATGTAAGGAGGCGTGGCTATGGGAGTGCATATCAGCTTCCGGCGCACCAACCCCATCCAACGATACACGGACGACATCCTCAAGATAGCTCCAAAGCGGAGAAAAGCGGACCTTGTAGCACGAGCCGTCTACTCCTACTTGGGTGGCAAGCAGATGACTGAGGATGACCTCTATATCATGCTGACAGGGCACACAGCACCCGCCAGCGATGATGAAACTACTCCGGCAGCACCTGCCAAGGGTTCTGCTCCCAAAAGAAAGAAGCAGGATGCGACGAAAAGAGAGGTCGCTGCGCCTACCTTATATAATAAGGAAGAGACTGAACCATCTATGGTTCCGCAGGTGAGTGAGGAACCGGAAACTACAGACAATTCTCTGCCGGACACCGATAGCAGTGGCTATCAATTCACGGCAGAAGATGATGCAATGCTGCAAGGCGCAATGGCAGCATTTCAAAATACTTGAGAAAGGTGGGATTAGCAAATGAATGAAGCTCAGACCCAGAGCTTAGAAATCTCGGCAAGCCAGATTCAACTGCCGGAACAGTTGAGCACCGTATATACCTTCTCGGTCGGCAACTACAATTTCTGGTTTTATGGCTGGTTCGCGGTTGTTGTTGCTGTGTTCGCAGTGCTGCTCCTTGTCGGCATTGTGCTGGCTATCAGGGCAGTGGCACATAAGCACGATGCGAGCGCCACAAAGGTAGAGCGGCGTAAAGCCAAAAAGAAAAAGCAGGAAGAGGACAAGCGTAAAGCAGCCGCCTCAAAGCGTGATGTGGTTGCAGAAACGCTTGCCGCTGCGCCTCCGGTTACGGCCTTCACGCCTGCTGAATACCCTGACGGCATCGACCCTCTCATGTGGTTGGCCGAAGAAGGTATCAGCGACTTGGAAAAAGAAAAGCGTATCGAGACCTATCATGTGTGGTGCGCCGAACAGAAAGAACTGCGTGACAAACAGGTCAATGCTCGCCGCCAGTACTTTGCTCAGAACGACTTCGGATACAAGGGCAAGGCAGAAAGCACCGTGGAGACCGGCGAAAAGCACACCGAGGAGCTGACTCCGGCTGAAAAGAAGGAGTACGAACGGATTCGCCGCGACAATGAGAAACGCCTTGCTCGCGCAAGAAAGCTCAAAGCTAAGGAAGAGGCCGAGGCAAAGCGGGCGGCTCGCAAGAAGTAAGTGATGAGAGAAGGTGATTTCAATGGATTTTGATGACCTGAAAGAACTCGGTGGCGGGATTCTGGCTATCGTTGTGCTTTTCATTGTACTTGGAGCAGCTATTTCCTTGGCGATGAAACTTGATGACGATATGCCAACATCGGAGAATAAGCATGTTCCGCTGGACAGTGGCGTGATATACGAAAAGTACGAGATTCCGGCGCATCGAGAAACACCTCAAAATCACAATGGCTATTTGTTCTACGATGATGCCTATGTCATCAGCTACCAGAAAACGGTTGATGGCGAACTAAAGCAGGACCAGTGGTATGTCGATAAGGAAACCTATGATAAGTATGAAGTCGGTGATGAGTTCGTCTATGATGAAGAGCATTGCAGCTCCTATTGTAGCTGGACAAGAGTTGGCGGTTCTTCATATTACTACCATAGTTATAGCTACTACCCGTATTCGTACTACATGCTTGATTGGTAAAAAAAAATGAAAACCAATGTAGTTTATCGCGGTGACTGCCTCGCCGTGATGCAGGAGGAGATAGCCGATGGCAGCATCGATATGATTTTGTGTGACCTGCCTTATGGGGTTACACGAAACAAATGGGATGAGGTCATTCCGTTCGATGACCTCTGGAAACAGTACAAGAGAATCATCAAACCAAACGGAGCCATCTTGCTCTTTGCGGATGGGATGTTCATGGCGAAACTCATGGTGAGTAATCCGGCAATGTGGCGGTACAACCTCGTTTGGAAAAAAGGCGAGCGGGTTTCAGGCTTTCTCAACGCCAATAAGATGCCGCTGCGAAACCACGAAGAGATTTGCGTTTTCTACAAAGCGCTCCCTACATACAATCCTCAATTTACCGAAGGCATTCCACTTCACGGAAAAGGCAATGCTTATCTGACAAAAGCAAACACAAACAACAACTACAGTAGTTTTCAGAACCTGCCTGATGCACGAAAAGGTACAACGCAGAAATATCCGAAGAGTGTTCTGGATTATGACAAGCCTCACCCGGCAATTTTCCCCACGCAAAAGCCGGTTGAGCTATGCAAATACCTGATTCGGACCTATACGAACGAGAACGAAATCGTTCTGGACAACTGCTGCGGCAGTGGCACTACGCTTCTGGCGGCGCGTAACACCAATCGAAAATACATCGGGATTGAAATTGACGATAACAACTACAATCTGACGCTGACGAGACTCGGACAAGCAGTCATCCCAGCGTGATGGGATTGATAACATAGAGTAGTCTCTCATGAGCACAGCCGTTAAGGAGTGAGAGGCGGGTGACGGTCAGATGAGATGACCGGCAGACGGTGCAATCGGTACATACAACGGTCTGAAATAAGGAGGACGATTATGAAAAATGTAGCTCGTGTTCTGTCGCACATCTGCGGCATTGGTATGCTTGCAGCCGTAGGCTGTGGCATGTACAAGGCTTTCAATGAAATGAAAGCAGAAGAAAAGGGAATGCCCTTTGCCGAGTTCAAACAGTGGTGGGAAGAGACCTGCAAGAACGCACCGAACCACATTGTCAAAAGTGCGGATTGCCATTTTGGGTATGCTGACAATTCGCCGGTTATCAGCAGCTCGGTTTACTTTCAGACCGAAAATCTTGCCATGCCGGAGGGGATTACCTGCCGGGAATCTTTGAATGTATATGCCGAAACAGAAGTTGAAGTAGTTCTCACACAATCCGTTTTTGATGCTTTCAAAAAGGAGTTTGACGAGCAGCGCTTGCCGATGACAACGCCCAACTTTGTTGATGCCTTCAGCTCCATCTATTGCAGTGCAATGCAGAACGGAAAAGAAGAACTGAGTGAAGCCGACAAAGAAAAGATTCACAATGATGTGCTCGACTTCCAGACGAAAATGGTCGCTGATTTGCAATATATCAGCGATGAATTTGATAAACTTTATGAGCGCCTTTTTGGGCCGGAGGAGTAAAATATCGATAAGCGGCTGAAAGAACTGAATTGATATATTGCCCGCCGCTGGCGGGTAAGCTTTCCTACAACAGCAGCCTCCACGGGGCGGGAAGCGGACAACAGGATGGTCGTTCTGGCTGATAGCTGTTTTGATATACGGAGGAAGACGAGATGAAAGAATCGTATTATAGCAGAGTGGAGTTTGTAGCTCTTCTGGATGACACTTGGAGAAAACTGTGCAGAGGCGAGCACGAAGAGAGCCCGAAACTTGTTATACGGGACAGGGCTAATATTATGAAGCCGTGCAATTTTATACTTGGACCAGTTTTCAAGCATAAATATGAAATCAGCGATGGGTCAAACAAGGTGCAGTTTGAAATCGAGCTCCCGCATATCTCCTATCGAGACCGTGTGAGTGAAGAGTTCATCACCGAGACGATTGCAAAGCTCAAAGCCTTGGAGTCGGAAATTCGCCCTTCCAAAGCAAGTCCTAATACGGATGACTACAACTTCAAAATCATGGCCGCAGACCGTGTTGGAGTCTTTGCTAGCAAAATCGAGGAAAAGACGGAATACACACAGGCAGTTATGGAAGGTTAGGTAGTCTCTGCGTGATAAATGCCTACGGAAATTCCCGTAGGAGCCACTCGATACAGCAACCTCCTCGATGGGTGAGTGGCGGGCAACGGAGAAAAAGAGGGCTCCGGCTGATAGCTGTAGTTGCCATCTCTGCGGATGGCGTGGGTGTGCAGACCCTAAGCGGAGACCCATGCTAATTTTGAACGAGAAGATGGTGAATAAAATGAGAGAGAAAAATAATAAGAGGGCAATGACAAAAGAAAGAAATCAGCGGATGCTTGAAGACTACATCGCAGGAATGTCAGTCAAAGCAATTTCCGAAAAGTATAAGCTGTGTGTGAATCGCTGCTACAATATTCTCCGACAGCAGGGGTATGACGGCTACCGTCACAACGCAGAAATGGTCAAGGACGGATTCAGCACAAGAAATCAGCAAATTATCAATGATTATAAGAACGGTGTATCTGCGATTGAACTTGCTAAAAAGCATGGCATTACGCGCTCCAGAATCTATATGATTCTTGGCGCAGCAGAGAACTATGAAAGCCACCGTGAAGCGGGTTTCGTCAATAAACACCAGAAAGAAATCAATGAGCGTAATACTCTGATTATCAACGAGGTGCTGGAGAATCCCATGACAACCATCACATCGATTGCGAATAAGTATAATATCTCTCCCGGTCATGCGTATGAAATCCTGCATCGAGAGGGAATCTACCGCAGTCGTATGACGCAAGGGGAGGGAAGTTTCTGATGGATTATTATGAGCAGATTTACCCCGCAGCCGAGGAGTGCTGCAACAGCAAAAAGAGTCTGTCTGAGATGCTGGACCTGATGGCAAAGCATCCATCCCTGACCCCTGATAATATTCTGCTGCTCAGCCAGCAGATGCCGGAAGCAACTGCATTGGGCGGATACAATGCTTGGTTGAATGAGTTTGACCGTAAGGCCAAGCCTGATGCAGTTCCTATCGTGTTGCTGAAACCTACGGTCTGCAAGGTGCATGACTATAAAGTGGAAGAGGATGAAGATGGTGTAGTGGCTGATGAAAACGGCGAGGTGAAGAGCAACGAATATACCACAGAAGGGGTAGAGTACTTGCCGGTTCATCTGTACGACATCAGTCAGACCGTTCCCAGTGAAAAGACTCCTGATGTTGATACCCCCTACTTGCTGACACCGGTAGATATCATTGCCGGATGCCGAGACGCTCTGAAATGCGATGTGGAGTATACCGAAGACAAAACAAGCCGCCTAGTGCAATATGATGTGGTTTCTAAGAAACTCATCATCGCAACGAAGGAAGAAGCGGTTATCGCAAAAGAATGCGTGAATCTGCTTTGCCTCAAAGCTGCGGAAGCGCGTACCGGGCGCAATGACAAACTCTATCTTAGACTGGTAGCTGAATGCGCAGCAGAAGTTGTGTGCAGGGTCAATCAAATCAATACTGGCGATGAAATCAAGTGCTTGGAGCTCTGGAACAAGGACAAGAACCCGGAACAGTGCCTTGAAATGCTGAATCAGGTATCGCTTGCGAGCAGGAATGTTCTGAGTCAGCTTCGGCAAGCGACAAACCACCCGGTACTGCTGGACTTTGATGAGACCTGTTTGCTGAATCAGGTGCTCGACCAGCCGAACGCAACCATCGTCCGGCATAGACTGAGCCGACTGGCAAAACACACCAGCATTCCAATCCTTGTAGAAGCGATTCGGAGTCTTCAATCTAAGCTGATGTATTTTGAAGCATCCTCGCAGGTGGGCAAGGTCTATAAGGACAGGCTCGACCACAGAATTATGACGCTCCCGGTATATCGCATCTAAATGAGCACAACCACGGAGACGAATAAAGATATAACAATAATAACTTGACAATGTAATGCAATGCGCGTTATAATAGAAGTATAGAAAAAGCCGTCATACCGTCAAAGGGTAGACGGCAAATCTAATACCTATATCAAATAACGGTATGTCAATGTAAGCATAATAAAATACAGGAGGATGATTCAAAGATGCAGATTCTCAAGAAACTCAGCGCAATGGCGCTGACGCTGCTGCTGGCAGTCAGTTCCGTCTGTGCGATTCCTGTCTATGCGCAGGATTACAACAGCAACGGTGCTACGCTGACGGCAAGCTGGGATGCGAAAGCAAAGAAGCTGTCGTTGAATGAGTCAGGCGTTCTCTTCGAGGAAGAGAACATCGTTCCCGGCGACCGCATTAACTCGCAGGTCGTTGTAAAGAACGATACGGGCACTGATGTGACAGTTTCCCTGATTCGCGTGGAGAACACGAACAACACGAAGCCTGACCTGTACCAGTACATGACTACTTCCATCACGCAGGGCAATCAGTCCTTGTACGCAGGGAAGATGGTCAATGGAACTACGGGCCCCGTCACCAAGGAAGTTTCCCTCGCAAAAGGTGAGACCAAGACCGTCTACATTACCGTTGAGATGCCGACTACAGTAGGCAATGAGGCGCAGGGCGGCACGATGGACACCAACTGGGTATGGCAGGTTTATATGGACAAAGAACCTGTCACAGATATCGGAAACAACAATGGCAACGATAATAAGCAGCCGGAGCCGACACAGCCTCCGCAGGTTGCTATCGTGACGACTCCCTCCAGCGCGAACAAGAGCATTCAGTCCGGCGTGGACGATGTGTTCCACTCGGACAGTACTCAGGTGGCGTTTGTGGTCTTGGTTGCAGCGTTTGTAGTCGTTGCAGTTCTGTTTATGAAATCCAATAAGGACGAAAAGAAAACAAAATCTGCTACTATCGATGGCGAGTATAAAGCTGTTGAAGATGGTAAAACCGAAGACAAGTGATTTATGGGAGGCATGAGCCATGAAAAATAAAGTTTCTGTAGACCAGATGCGCGGTGTTGTCGCAGCGATGGCTGCTGTGAGCATGACCGCCATCATGTTCTATTCTCCGAGCGTGATTTGCACGCTGCTTCTTTCCAGCGCCGTTGGCATGGGCCTTGCGCTGGCAGACCTTGCGACTCAGTTTGCGAACGGCGACAAAACGCTGGTCAATGTGACAGCAGAAAAGGCCGTTGCCAAGGTTACTAATAAGAAGTAACCTGTGTTTCCCTTGTAAGACCACCAAATCGGTGTTCTTTTATATGATGGTCGATAGATTCGACCGGAAAGGTAGGTAATTCCTATGACAAAGGCAAATACCAACAGTAAGAAGAAGGTACTGGGCATCGGCGCAGCCATCTGCGCTCTGTCTCTGGCGGCGGTGAGCTCTTTTGCTCTGTTCACCGACACCGCAAGCGTCAAGGGTGCAACCACTGCCGGTAAGCTGGCAGTCGGTATCACCGCTGACAAGATGACTGACGCTGGCGATTTTTCTGAGCAGCTGCTGAACACCGCTTTTGATGCTGCCAACCCCATCGACAACTTCAACCCCGGTGACGACCGGACCGTCGCGTATACCATCAACAACGAGCAGTCGAAGGCTGCCTATGTGAATGACACAATCACGCTGAAGGTGACTCCTGATACGGCATATACCGCTGATGGTCAGGCAATCACCCCCGAGAATTGCGCCATCACCTTCGCTACCGCCGATGGTGTTCTGACAGAGAAGTCTCGTTCTATGGACAATGGCGTTATCACCATCGTCTACGAAGGCAAGGAGACTGTGCTGTCCGGCACTGGCACAAATGCTGAGGTGGTCAAGGAAGGCGTTGGCAACACCGCCAATCCTACGACCGCTGCCCGTTCCTATGAACTGGATTTTGATGTCAACGCCGATAATGCTTGGCAGGGCGCAAAAGTCGAAATCTCCAGCAAGGTTGATGCTGTCCAGTATGCAAACAACCACGGTAGACTGGCCGACAAGACCATCACCGCTGAGTCCGTGAAGACCAACGCTGCTGGCAAGGTCAACGGCTAATCGACCCGGCTATCCTAAATCAATGCGCTCATAGTTGAGCACCTTTCCCCGGAGCGCACCAAAACGCTCTGGGGATTATTATTTGCGTCTGAGACTGTGGTCGGTCGTGTCCGCAATGGCGGATGCAAAAGCAGTGGGTTCGATTCCTACCGGACGCTCGATAACAGGAGGGAGCTTTGTGAGTAGAAAGGAAACGATATATGTAATCGTCATGTTGTTCCTCGGAGCGGGTATTCTCTTCTGTGCCGGTGCAATCAAGATGGGACAGATGATGGACGAAGAGAACAAGCAGCTCTATTCCGGTTACGCAGAGCCCACCACCGAAAGCAACGCCGAGGACGATGCAGAAACAGAGTATGTGCCGGTCCATGTTGATTGGAGCGCACTTCGAAAGAAGAACAATGAAGTGGTCGGCTGGGTATGGGTAGATGCTGATTCCGAGGATGATATCATTTCTTACCCTGTTATGTACAGGGCAGGGGATAGGGAGTATTACCTCCGACACAACGGAAAGCAATATAGCAAGTACGGTACACCGTACATTCCGGGCGACTATGACCTTGATGGCAAGGCCGTCTCTATCCACGGCCACAATTTTGGTTCTGACGCTGAAACGATGTTTTCCCCGCTCATCAAGTATGAGCAGCAGGATTACGCTGCGCACCACCCCGTTATATGGTTCGCCAAGGTTGGTGAGAATGTCCAACCATACAAGATTTTTTCCGTAATGCAATATGACTGCGCACCGCTTGATGCCGGAGAGGATTGCTGGAATTACCTGCAAACCGACTTTCTTTCAGACCAAGAATACGCCGATTGGCTGGCAGAAGCAAAAGCAAGGAGCCTTTTCGAGATTGGTGAGATGCCGAGCAGTGATGCACAAGTGGTTATCCTATCCACTTGCGAGACTGCGAAGACTACGAGTATTCGCTGCGTGGTATTCGCTTATAGGGAGGTGATTGACGATGGAAGCTGATATAGCTACAGTATTTGAGAAGCTGAAAGCACGGCGCAACGGAGAAAAGAAGAATTCGATGCCTGAAACCATTGGCGGCGTGAAGGTCTGGTCAGAACAGGAACGCAAGGATTACTTCCGCCGTAAGAATGCGGATGTGATTCCGCTTCTTGACGAATGGAATGAGATGGACTGCGGAGCCATTGGAAAGATTGGCCCGGTAATCACGCTTGCACGAAATGCAGAGCGGAACGCTGCCGGAAAAGTAACGATTGAATCATTTGCGCGGTACTACGAAGAATCAGCAAAGGAACGCGAGAAAGAACTCATTATTCTAAGAGACGGAACTGAGACCGAGAGGAGAGCTCTCGTAGAGAAGTATCCTTCTGTAGAACCTATAAACCTTGAAACCACGATTTGGAAATCTCACGGGCATTCTTACGAGGAGATTGCCAGACAAGCTAAGTACATGCACGATGTCATCAACTTTGGCATGGGTACATTTTGTAAGCCTAATCAGTACGACCTCGAAACGATAACCAATTTATTTGTTTCGCGTGTCTACGATGCAGCTATTGTTGGTTACGAGCGGGAAGAAAAAGCAGAACAGTGGCTCAAAACCGTTCTGGAACCCAAGGGCATGAAGGTGCAGCAGACAGATTACCAGACTGATGTGAATGACGGCATCGATTTTGAGCTCTATTATAAAGGTAGGCTCTGTGGTGCTGTGCAGGTCAAAGGCTATAACTACACCAATAACGATGTCAAAGGTGAGGTCAGTTCCCATGTGCGACTCGCCAAGCAGCATGAATGCTATAAGCGGCGTACCGGAGCTGAAATCATGTTTTGCTATATTGAGAAGTATCGAGGATTGATGCAGGTGCGAAACGCAAACGAAATCATCCGCATCTGCAATAAAATTAAAGAACGCATTGATGCTCAGGAGCGTAGTTATGCGCCTCGACCGCATCGAGAAGAGACCGTAAAACGGTCCGCCGCAGAAATTGAACGATAAATTTTGGAGGTACTATTATGAACGAAATCAATGAGATGGGCCCGACCAAAAAGGACCTGATTGTCGCGAGCTCTGGTAGAGATGATGTCAACGACATCCCCTGCGCGAGTTGCATCCTGTTTTGCGATATTCTCCACGCAGACGGCACGGAGGCCGAATCCGTAACTGAAAAGCTGATGGTGACTCCGGAAGTCAATATCTGGAGACATGCCATCTTCACAACGGTTGAGCTGAAGTTTGACTCCAAGTACAACTCCGAGCTGAACGATGCTTTCAACGCGCTGGAAGAGTTCAAACAGGCTCAGAACAGCATGGCAGACGATGGACAGAAGATTCCCATTGTGCGGCTTTGTATTATTCCAAATGAGTTTTCTGGCCGTTTCTACCTGATGGCTTCTAATCCTGCGCTCTGGACTCTTGCTCCTGCCGGTATTGATGGCGAGCCTCGTGTGCTGTCGTTTGTGATTCGTGACGAGGACCTCATTGCTTGTGATGGTGGCGAGGACGAAACTGAAGAGGATAAGGAAGACATTGTGGTTCCTATTGCGCCGCACAAAGATAAAAACTAAATAGACTTGCAAAAGCACCGTCACAAGGCGGTGCTCTTTTTATACAAATAACAATATGTCAATGCTGCATAAATTGGCTTGACATTAACCCATAAAGGTGCTATACTGATAGTAGTGAACAAGGGCGGCTATGGGCCGCATATACTTTTACTGTATATAAGTAACGATATTGCAATACAACGACACACAAATAGGAGGAAGCCATGAAGAAGATGATTGCGTTGACGGCAGCAGTTGCCGTTGGGTTCAGCATAACGGCAGGGCTCTCATACGCGGCCCACGCGGAAGCAAAACAGGCAGCAGCACTGGCTTATTACAACAATGCAGTTTACAAAGAAGCTGTTGCCGGTGAAGAGTACGCGATTCAGATTGCCGACAACTCCGATGCGGCTGATGCAGAGGCTGTTATTGCTCGCTCTAACTTGGCGGATGCTGCAATCGAGACTGTGATGCTCGATGAAGAGAGCGAAGCAGCGGTCAAAGCCAAAGAGATGGCTTCGGTTTGCGATGACGATATTGAAGCGGCAGTGGCCAAGTACAAGAAAGAACATACGCCAGCTGCAACTTCGACAGTGAGTTCCGCAGCACCATCTATCGAGTCCATCACAGCAGAATGTGCGGCTCGTCCCGGCATGTACGGACGGCTACGCATTCCCACGGTTGGCGTGAATGTTGCGGTCATCAGCGGTGACTCTGCCGAAATCGTGGATGCAGAAGACTCTGCGGATTTCTACCCCAATTATTGTGGGATGACGATTGGAGACCATGCCAATCAGGGGTTCATCGGAATTTCGAGATGTGTCCCCGGCTCAACGCTTGCTTACATCGATACGCCCTCCGGCACACAGACCTTTATCTGTGCCGGCGTGCAGAGAGGCATCAATGACGGCTGGTACTTCTGGAATCCGGATGGAACACAATTCGCCTATGACGGTCTCTTTATGTACACATGTGCTGGGGCAGACTGGCATCAGGTATGGCTCGTAACATGGGCTCCCGCATAAATTAAACGCCTGTCCAACGGACAGGTAATCGCCAACAACAGCAGCCTCCACGCGGCTGGCGATGTGCAACGGGGTGAGAACTCCGACTGATAGCTGTTCAACCGATAGATAATAATTAACCCAACACGATTCACAGTTCACAGCAAAGTGCAAACCCTCAATAGAACTCGACACCTAAAGTGACGGATTCAAGAGGGTTGAATCTCAAGCCGAAAACAATTAACGACATAACAACAATGAAACGACAAAGGAGAACAACACCATGAACCTTATTCAATTCCAGAACAAGTTTTCAGAAATTTGCAAGAACGACCCAAACCATATCGAAGGCTACAGCGTTTCGTTTACTACAGAGGGTGGAAAGCCACATATTACAATCAAGCAAGGAGAGATTCAGCTTGATTATGGGATGGAGATGCCGGTAATTGCTCCTGACGCTGAGCTTGATGCCGACTATCTTTCCCGATTCCATGAAAGCCTCGCCGCTTTTGGCGGGAGCTTGCAGGGGTTTGACCTTGAAGCTATCGTCAAGAATTGCGGCGGAGTACGCCGCTCCCGTAAGCAATTGGATGCAGACATCCAGAAGGCTTTCGTGTTCCGCATCGAAGCCTCCTTCACCATCGCATACCTGATGCAGAACATCGAAATTATGATGAACGAACTGAATTAGTAGACAGTTTCCAAGAAGGTCGTAATCAATCAATAAACCCGCTTTCATAGCGGGAGTCGTCCGGAACAGCAGCCTCCACGGTGGCGGACGATGGGCAACAGCCGGGACAATCCCGGCTGGCTGATAGCTGTTAGCGTAAGTAAGAAGGGAGAGAACAGCATGAAACTGTTGTGTTGTGCTGATTTACATAATTCTTTCGATTTGACGCACTTCGAAACCCAGACATACGACAAGGAGCCTGACATTATCGTGACCCTTGGCGACATCTCGGTGCAGGACTTGCGTATTATAAAACGCACTGCCGACAACCTTGGTATCCCGGCTATCGGCATCTGTGGCAACCATGATGAGCCTTTCGCTCTGCAATCAGTTGGTATCGATGACCTACATGGCAAAGTTAAGACGATTGATGGCGTGAGCTTTACGGGTATCGGTGGCTCGCTCCGGTACAAGCCAAGTGGCAACATGTTCCTCACGCAGCAGCAAAGCATTGATATTGCAAAGAAGCTGCCGAAAGCCGATGTGCTCATTACCCATGATAAGCCTTACACCGGCTGGTTCGTCGATACCAAATCCCAGTACGCGAAAGACCCTCACGCTGGTCTGGTGGGAATTACAAAGTACATCCGCAAAAATAAACCCAAGTATCATTTCTACGGCCACCTGCATCAGAGGATGACCGAGGAAAAGCACGGGATGACCAGCATGTGTGTGTATGGTATCCAACTGATTGATATTGGAGGAGAAGACGATGAAGAAGTATGACGAGCTCTACCAAGAGTACCCGAAAGTCGCGAAAGAGTATTGGGAAAAACGCAAGGTAGAGCATCCCACAAAGCGTTTGCTTTACAACCACCTTATCAAAAATGATTCGATGAGTGACGAGGCAATTGCAAAGCGCAGAGCGACCCTTGAACGCGCATATGGCCTCAATACAGTAGTTGCCCTTATTGCTTTTGCTGCGTATGTTGTTTGTGTTCTGTTATCAAGCAAGTTTATGGCGGTCGAAATCCTGTTGTCAAACAGGATTGTTGGGATTGCTGTGGTAATTATTGCAGTCGCAATTATCATCGTACACGAATATACGGACGCGGAACTAAAAGAAATACTTAACAACAAATACCAAAAAAAGCTTTTCGTATTGACAAATTGGTGCAACGAACTTGAAAGCAACGGCTTTGACGCATCTTCTTATAGAAGCGTTATCAACTCTTTACAAAACGAAGTAGATGAAAGATACACTCCGCAATTCAAGGGTATATTTATAAATAGCGCAGCTAACGAAAAGAGAATGATGAATTGCCAAATGCTAAGAAAACGGGATGAACCGCTCCTCGACCAGTTCGTTGCGTTCCTCACATCTATCACCAGAGAAAACTTTGATGACTATACGGGTACTCCCGAAAATACTGAAATGGTTCTCAAAACCTATACTTTTACCCCAAATGTCAAGTATAAAGACATGCCCAGCTATATTAAGGAATCTTATGAGCTGGCCTGTCCTGTGAAGAAAGCTGAGGTGCAAACCAATGAGCAAAATCAAGCTGGTGGACAAGCGGTCCAAGGCCGAGAAGAAAGCGGATGCAGCACGGAGCCGTAACGGTTCGTGGTCTGCTTTCCGACCTGCCGTGATGCGCAGCAAAACAAAATATGCCCGCAAGGGCAATGGCCGTAGGGTAGAAGAGTGTTGGTAATATCATGATACCTCTGTGTATACTCTCCGCACTATCAGCCGCGTTGAGCATTGTAAAGATAGACTTGGCAGCGGCACAACACAAAACAGCGATAACCAAGAAACAGATTGAACTGATTGTAAATGCTATCGTGATAATGGTAGCAACTGCAATAGCAACAAATAGCGGTCGCATGACCGTATGGGGAAATGTTCTGATGGCGGCAACGATGCTCATTGCCATCATCAATGTTGGTATAGTGATAGTGGCGGGAATCGCTGCACGGAGGAAAAAATCATGAAGTCATCTTATATTGAGACCACCACCTATGGTCAGGCGGCACTGGAGAAGCAGTTGGCCCGCGACTCGAAACTGATGGTCCGGCGCAAAGCACTGGTTCTGTCCCGACTTCATATCGGTGATGAAACAACCTTCCTCGAAGGATTCCAAACAAACGGAGGTATTACACGCCGCCTTGGTACGGTGGAATACATCCACCCTTATGGACGATATATCGGAATCCGTCTGTACAACCAGAAAACCGGCGAACCAGAGCCCTGCATGACCTGTGTGTTCCCCTTTGAAATTGAGCTGAAAGCACAGGCTGTTAAGCTCAAAGACCCTCACGGCGCTGCTGCATAATACACCCTGAAATACAGAACGAGTAGAATCATTGCTGACAGTCTGAGCAATCGGATTGCCAGCAATTTTGTTGTTTTCAATAAAGATAATGCTATAACAATGCATTGACATACAACAAAAAATGAGGTATACTATAATTAGGAATAAACGGTAGACAGCTCTTATTTTTTTGCAGAATACAGATAACGATAATGCAATACGAACATGACGATGCGACACAGCTTACCCTTAAAGTAAAGCACACGGTTGACCCACTTGCGTTCTTTCAAGAGGGTCTAACGGATGACGAAGAGGATGTGCTGCTGACGAAAGCTGACTATGAGGACGCAATGGCAGCGGCTGAAATCCTCTCGATACTTCGGCACTCGAAGGCAGTTGAGTTTCAGTTGGACGATAGAGGCAGCATGATAATAGTTTCGCCATCGTTGCGACATGAGGGTTTGCAGCTTACATACTTTGACAAGCTCGGACCGGTCAGTCATTCCAGCAAGCATGACCCGCTGGAGGTCGCCAAAGAGCTTGCCAACGAGTTCTTGACCAGACCACCAGTCAGGGTTATGGCGTTAGACTACGAAAGGAGTGAGCCTCAAATGCAATTCATAAATGCCTTCTATGTCAGTCCGAATGGATGCAAAATTGATGATGGTCTGAATGCGGTCGGCGATTTATATTCGTTGAAAAGCGCTGAGGCAGCTCTTGTGAATGCCGGAATCGTGCATGTGTTCGGAGAGGTCACGGACAGAACTATCGTAGTCAGTGACAAAAAGTTTTTGACACAAGGGCAAATTTCAACGCTGCAAGATACAATATTGGAAAGCTTAAGAGCTGGTGCTGATGTCACCATTAAAACACTGGATGACAGGAGCACAACACTGGTCGAAGAAAATACTTGGAAGATTGCCCAGATAACGGGTTATCTCGTCAACAACGGTGAATTTGCCCAAGGAGATTACACCGGTGAGCGGGCACGAGCTGAACGGCGGGAACTGGAAGAATCCCTTCGTCGTTCTGACCGCGTAGCGTATGAGAGGTAGGAAGTTATGGAAGAAATGGAACTTGATATGGCTCTTTCGGATGAGCAAGCAGAGTATTTTAAGGATACGGACATCATTGACGACAACCATAATCCGAAGCTTTGCTATCACGGCACAAAAAGTGAACTCCACAATGAAATAGATGAAGCAAGGTTTGGTAGCCAAGCTGGTTCCGGCTTCGGTCCTTTCATTTACTGTTCGGACCGTGAAGATATTGCGCGGGATTATGCTGGTGGCACGGATAATCAGGTCATGGCGGTATATTTAGATATCCGTAAACCGCTGAATCTCTATGATTGCAATACGATTTCATTTGAACAATATGCGGCTATTCTTAAAAAGGTGGACCCAGAAGCGCTTCTTGGAAAAGCGCTGAAGAAAGATATCTGTTACAAGGAAAAGAATCGTTCGTATCCGCCCAAAGAGGGCTGTGGAATTCCTTCAAGGGTCGAAATTGATTACAAACCGCCAAAAGTGAAACCGCTGGAACATCTTCCTGTAATTGGAAATTCCAAGGAAGAGGAGAGAGCGGTCTACGATATATTGTACGAAAAGAGAGACCTCGTGCGAGATGTCTTGATGCTTCAAGCACTGTACGAAGCGATGAAAGAAGTAAAACCAGATTTGTCGCCGCTTGATTGGAACCATGCAGTCACGGATGTGACCGGATATGATGGCTTCATTAGAGGTGATACCTCAGAAATTGGAGCGTTCTTTCCGGAACAAATCAAGGCGGTGAATAATCGGAACCCTCAGCGAGATAATGGAATTTTTGACGATGCACCGATTAAGTCTTTAGCTGACCTGAAAAGGGAACAGGCAGAACGAATTGCAGCGCGGCAGCGTGACCGTGAAAACGAGCCGGAGCGTGAAATCTACCGCGAACGGAAACCCGCTCGCCCGTATAACGAGTACGAGCGTTAAATATAGATGCCCGCCGGACGGCGGGTTGTCCCCTCGCAAGCACAACCTCCACGGGGTAGGGGATGGGCAATGCCGGGTTTGTCCGGTAGCTGATGGCGCTTAGCTGAAAGCAGGTGACTATTATGGATGAATGCGAAGTGAAATTTGAGGACTGTGAGTATGACGCAGAGACCGATACCATGACCACAACCGGTAAGGCCAGCTTCAACGGCAAGGAGTACGATGTCTCGTTTATCGAACACGATGGTCGTGCTCCAGTCATCAATCTCAGCAGTGACAATGTTGAGATGGGGTACGCCAATGGTGCTACCATTGACGGATATGGGCTGAGCACTGAAGAGGGAAAAGCTCTGTACAATGCTGCTGATACCATCTACCGTGAAATGTTTGAGAAAGCTGATGAGTACCAACGGGAGGACCCCGATGCTATTTGTGCTCGAATCAGCTACGAGAGCAAGGGTATCGAAAAATCCGATATTGAAGTCGTCAGCATCGGCCGCAACAAAGGTGATATTGGCGAAATCGTTGGATTTGTCAGCATCAACGATGACACGCTGCGCTTCCTTGCGGACCGTGACGGAAATATCATGAGCCTGATGCCGAAGGGAACTCCGATGCAGGATGTGAATACTGTTCCTATCGCAGACGAGGTAAAGTGCATCATCTGCGATGCGATTCACGATGGCATTTTGGAATATAACCGTGAGGCTGAAATTGCCAGCAATGCGATTGTCAAAGAAGCCGAAGAGCGCGGCTGGTCGGTTAGAAAATTTGAGAGCGGCGAGATGCTGCTCACCAACTCTACATATGGCGGCGGTCTGCTCATCAACGCTCGCGAAGATACACTCGCACAAGACATCAAAGACTATGCTGATAACTTTGATGTTGACCAGACTATGGATATGTGGCGCAGCGCAAGGAATAAGGGCGTTCAGGGAATTCCGGAGCTTAACAAAGACCTTGAGCGTGAAGCAAAAGAAGCTCGTGACATGTGCGTTGAGCTTTCCGATGCAGCAGCAGAGGTCGAAGCCTCTATTGATGACCGTGAAATTGAGTCCGAGCGTCAGACAGATGACTACGAACGCTGATTTAAATGCCCGCTTCGGCGGGTTGCCCTCATACAAAGAGCCTCCACGATGGCGAGGGTGGGCAACAGAGATTTTCTCCGGCTAATGCTTTGAGGTGAACAGGTATGCGCGTGGAGTATTTTTACAGTAAAAAGAGAAAATTGGATTTTCTGAAAATCCACTATAACCAGCAGACCATCTATATTGATGGTTATGGTGTAGCGATGCTTAGCAGCTCCAAGTATGCAGACCCGGTCATTGAGTATATTCGAGACCACGCTCACGCAATTATGCTGGCGGTACGGCGTTCTATTTGGGGCAATGCCCTTGATGCCCGGTAGAAGGGAGGAGAACACAGATGAGTGATTCCTTACGCAGCAAGGCAATATCCGATGCCATTGACGCAGGAGAGCAGTATGGGTTGAATCAAACTGACGCGGCGGCGCTCTTGGCTCGTGTTGATAGCGAGTTTTATCTGCGTGGCGAAGAAAACGGTGGTCTTGTTATTGATGGCTACAACTATTATGACTGTGCGATAGAAGATGCTAACCAGACAGAAGCATTGTTTGAGGCGGTTCATGAGAACAAATCTAAGCAGGAATGTTTAGATGCTCTCGGAAATGAGGCCGACTGGACAGTTGAGTCTTTTATCTCCGGTCGAATGCACACAATCGTCGATAATTGGATGAAAGATAAAGGGTTTGACTTGACCAAAGAAGAAAACTGGAAACTGCAAGATTCCGCTTTCGATTTCCTGAATGATACCATCGCTATTGATTTTGACCGTTCCTACGAGCAACAGATGATGCGCGTGAACGCTATCGTCTCAACTGCCGGTGAAATCACAGTCGGCAGCGAGGATAATTCCAACAGACGGCGAGTACAGTCTTTTATTCAAACACTTGTTGAAGACCAAGGCCATACGATGGCAGAGCTGAACAAGGCATTTGATGAATACTCGGATGCAGTGTTGCTTCCAGCATTTTCCGATGGAGATAAACTATACAAGAAGCAGGTTGAAAAAAACGGAAAATTTATCGCCAGTCTTGCCTCTGAAATTGCAAACTCTAATCAATTTAATATTGACGAATTTGTCTTTTTGACAAAAATGTCTGTCGAGGATTATGCCCGGCTTGGTGATGAGGATGCTACGATTACATTCCCGGCTGGCACTATGTGCGGTATGTATAACCGCTATGATGGCAGTGGAAGCGTGCTGGAAGTTGAGCTCGAAAAAGAAATCACCATCCCGCGATTTAACATCCCAGAACTTCAGATTGAGTCACGCAAGGAGACTTTTGGCTATCACTATAATGTCGATGAAGTCTATGGCCTGACAGCACAGTGCTGGGAGAAAGGTAAAGCGGAGGTACATGACTTGGACGAGTTGGACAAGCTGATGCACCAAGAAAAAGATGCCATCAATGTCCAAATCATGGAGCATTCTGAAGGCTATTACAGTGGCACGGTCGAAGTGAACGGAGAGCGCTGCGCGTTCTATGCCAAGGACGATACCTTCGGCGATGAATGCGGTGAGGTGGAGCTGGCTGCATACAGCGAACCGGGATATCTGACAGGTGCTTGTTTTGAAATGCCGCTGCCGGAGCTGATTTCGGCGCAATACGCTGCTATTGCCGAAAAAGTCAATGGGACTATAGACAGGTACGAGCATGACGCAGCAATTGCGGACGCTACATATTATGATGATTACCCGACAAAGTGGAACTCAGAGGTGGAACGCTGAGATAACGAGCGAAAGAGCGTGACTATAAGTTCCGCTCAGTCGCTCTTTTTTGTATAGGGAGGTGAGAAAAATGGCCGAGAAAAAGATTCAAGACATGGGCGAGAAGATTGGTGGAGCCCGTAAGGATGTCTGGTCGGCGCGAGGACTGCTTGTCACAGACCTCACTGCCATGAACGATAGTGAGCGAAATAAGTATGCCAAGAAACAGTATGTTTGGCCGCAACCTAACTGGAAGAAGATGTATGCGGACGGTGAAGAGCAAGTCATCCTGTACTGGAAGAATGAGATGCGCAAGGCATTCCCGCCTGCACCACGCATCCTCATTACGCAACAGCACGATGCTGAAGTGGCGCGACAGTCTCAAGAAAACTATGTGGCTTTCTGTGCTGAGTACCGCAAAGCCGTTATGAGCTGTACCTGCAAGGAAGATGCTCAGAACTTCCTCAACGACTTTATTGTCAAGAATGAGTATGCGGTGGGAGTTCCTGATTATAGTGGAAGAATCCGCACATATAGACCGACTGATAAAGCGGCACACTGCCTCAACGACAAGATGCTCAACCTTGCTTGTCTCAGCGACTATAATTATGAGCGGCTGACAAAAGAAGCGGCAAACAAGTATTTCGCCATTGATGAGGACGAGAAGACTTATCTGTATGTCAAAAACAACCTGAAAGCAGTAAAGCTAGATGGAGAGTTTGCTTCGGTAGAGAAAGACTCCAATAGTGATTGTGCGAGAATCGTGCTGCGCAGCGGACATTCTATGATGTTCTGCTATGACCGGGAAAGCCGTGTGTCTGACTACCAAGACGACAGTTACATGATTCTGAACCTTGCCGACCACACGGTAGCCGCAAAGAATCTCCCTTCGATGGAGGCTTGTACAGAAATCATCGAATCCTCTGCCAGAGCGCTGCAAGCCAAAGAAGACCAGTTGCGGAAGGAAAATAAAGAGGCAAACAGTAATGAGAGGAAGCGTAAGAAGGCGTTCTCGTTGCAACGCCTCGAATCAATGGGACGCGTAGGACCCGACTATCTTGCCGGAAACCATGCGGGAGAAAAAGATTTCTTGCAGGAGTTGGGATTCCGAGCTGTGGAGTTCGGAAACTGGGTCGGTGATGCTGAGCGGCAGCAACATCTGGATATGACTTATAATTCTATGCGCGACCTTGCTAATGTGCTAGGCATTGATAAGAAAGATGTATCCCTTGATGGACGACTTGCGCTGGCCTTTGGCTCTCGTGGACAAGGCGGTCTATCGGCTGGTGCGGCGCATTATGAACCGTTCCGAGAAGTCATAAACCTGACTAAGTTGCACGGTGCGGGTTGCTTGGCACACGAACTAGGCCATGCCTTGGACGATAGCCTTGGAAAACTGGTCAATGCGCCGTGTGATAAGTTCTTGTCCGATGTGGTTTCAGGGCATCCAAATAAAGAAACGCTCGATAAGCTTCCTCCTGCGTTTGCGGACATCATGAAGATGATGAAAAATAAGACGGTAAGTCTCACGCAGGATGAGGCCGAGAAAATCAAGCAGAGCAAGCTTGAATTCTCCGAGAAAGTAATCAGGCGCTGGGCTGACAGCCTACAAATCGGCAAAGACTGCGAGACAAAAGACCTCAAATGGGAGCGGCTTGTCAACAACCTGCTAGAATATGCAAATGATGTGACAGGTCTCGAATATATCTCTCTTCATCGGGGCAGCGGCGAATCGGTATACATGCCGCTGGAAGAACTCTCTAAGTATAGAAAAAGTCTTTGCGGGTACGGTATCCTAAAAGCAGACAAACAAGAGGTAGTCCGGCATCTCAGAAATTATCAGACTATAAAGGAAACTCCTATTGAGGAGTTTATGCGCGGTAAGACTGAACCCTCTGAATACTATAAGGGAAGTAAAGCGTTTGACCAGATTTACTCTCGCTGCGGAGCCGGTTACTGGAGTTCTGAAAAAGAAATGTTTGCGCGGGCGTGGGACTGCTACATTGAAGACAAGCTCAAAGCGGCAGGGCTGCGCAGCGACTACCTGACCTCTCATGCTTCAGCGTACAAATATCCCGGACCGGACGGTACAATGGTATATGCAATTCCGGTAGGAGAGGAGCGCAAGGCTCTCGATGCCAAATTTGATGAACTTCTGCGACAAGCAAAGGAGCGAGGCATCTTCCACGAGGCGGAAGTGACGCAGGAGAATGAGCGGCAGGTTGAGGAAGTGGTTCCGACTGAACAGCCGAAACAACCCGAACCAGTACCGGCTGAGGAAAAGCGGCAAGACGCTCTGGAAACTGAACGGCAGAAGAGCGACATCCCGGAAACGGTCGTCAACCGCTTTGCTGCTTCGGCGGCGGTCTATGCAGTAGCTCCCCGCGTGATGGATTCAGAACAGAAAAATCAGTGGCGGGCAGCAGTGCGAAATGTCATCACGAACTATAGTGTAGAGACGCTGCAAGCACTCTCGAACCTGCGACAGGATATTGTAGGACGCGGCATCCCGCCGTTCAATCTTCGCCAGATTGGCAGAACGGCCAATGCAATGCTTGAGAAAGAGGCTGAACGGCATCAGCCGAAACCGGAACAGACTTTGCCGGAAGAAAAGCCCCGGCAGATGTCTTTTGAAGATTATGAGCGGTGAGGAGGTTGATTCACCATGACAGATTTCCGAGAGCTGAAAGAGCTCGACGATGAGGACAGTGCAATCTATCGGCGCACCAATGGTGATGTGGTGCAGATTACACGCGTTGACGAAAAGCCACCCGTTAGGCAGTGGGACGGTTTGTCCAACACGGTTTATGATTTTGTACACGGCTACATCGAGGACCAAGAAGTATACAATATGAAGACGCTCTATCAGAGCCTTGATAATCAAGAACTTATCAGTATTGTCTCGGCAAGCGGACGCGACATGACGGCAGATACGAGACTCTATCTGTCGGCCCGCGATTATTATGACCACCTTGTTGCTCTGAAAGCGCCGCAGGAAGCTCTGGATGCACAGCAGGAAATCGCAAGTGTATACCTTGACCATCTGAAAGCATACGGAGACGCTTGCGTAGTGATGTGTAAGAAGAATCTTGCCTTTGCTGACATCGATAAGTACGGTTCTGCAGAAGCCTGTCTTCGTGCATCCATTGATAGGATGGATGCAGTAGCGAAAGGCAAGGTCTATGAGCTGCGTTATTATAAGGCAAAGGACATACGCAAGCAATTAGACCAGCAGTGCGAGTCTCTCCAACCGAGCTTCAAGCCTATGATATATGCCGGAGTTGAAGATGTGATTCGCGAGTTGGGTAAAGAGGCCGCAGAGGAATTGACCTTTTCGAGTATCCAAAAGCAACCTGAGCAGGAGACCGAAAACGAGCAAGGGCAAGAACCTGAACAACATCAGGGCGAAGACCACGAAAAACACGAAAATCACCAGCGAACTGATTGTTTTGAAAGATGATATTTTCCGTAGGCAAAACAAAGGAGGGCATAATTATGGAACTGAAAAAAGTATCGCTCGAAGACCTTATCAAGGCAGCAAAAGAGGCTCAGGCAAAGGCCGAGAGCGAAGCAGATTCGAAGCAGAACAAGAAGCGGACCCGCTAAAAGAGGGACGGTGATGCTCTATGGCGTTTATGACTTCTTTTCGCGACATCTGGGAAAATCAGAGCTTGAGCCGTGTTCCGTCTCTGGCTTCTGATTTTGGAATGTACGCATACTATGTCCCGTGGTGCATTGGAGAGGGAACAAGAGATGAAGGTATCTATCTTGTATTATCTTCAAAGCCTATCGAGGATGCAACAAAAATCAATATTCGTGAGCTTGCCCTGAAGCTGGGTGAGTTCCCGTGTATGAACACCGAAATCATGATGATTCCGCTCGATGCAGAGTGCAAGACTGATAAATCAAAGGCCGAAAGCATTGTCAATACGGCAATGGATGTCTGTAAGAGCCACAAGATTCTCGAAGACATTTTTGCACGGTACGGCGATGGAACCAAGATGCCGAAGTACATCTCTTACATCGATGAGACGAATCTGCGGCAAGCATATGCCTACGCAAACTACACCTGTAAGGACTGGGTCCGCAAACCTGAAATCTGCGAACTGAGAAAAGCTGGAGCAGAGCAATGCAGGAAGTTTTGCCGGATGATTCAGAACTACAACAATAAATACAGCAAGAATCCTATACTTAGGCTACTGAAAATCCCGAACAAAGACTATCTACGGCTATCCTATCAGTACAATCCAAGACTGGTCTGGAGTGATAATCCTCTTGTTCGCGCTGTGCGATACCTGAAGTATCATAACAGTCAAGAGGTCCAGCCAAAAGCCTTGGAGAGATATGCAGGGTCTGACAAAAACCTAGTGTCGGTGCAACTCTACTCCAAGTACCGTGACCCGGAAACAGGGGAGATGCATAAGACTGGAAACTTTGAAGAATTCAAAAAGCAGATGGCTGAGAAGTACCCTAATATACTCTACAGCGTCAAAAAGTTAAAGCCGTATAAATCCAAGTTCGTGAAAAGCGAGGACGGTGAGCCTACACCGTTCTCTAAACTCCCTTGCTACGAGGAAAACTATAGCGTGACCTACAGCAAGAAAGACGCGGGCTATATAGACCCTATTATAAATCGTATTAACATGACCTCCAGCTATGATAATAAGAGCGCAGGTATCGCTCTGAATCCAAAATCCTACGATGAAATGGTGAAGGAGTACGGCAAAGATAACCTTATCGTTCGATATGTAGATTGCAGCAATGCCATTGGCTTTAATGTCGGTCTGATGGCTGAACAAATGGCCGTACCTTATGCTCTGGATGATGGAACACACTATACCTGTGATTGTGATGGATGTGTGCCATTCGTGTTTTTGAAAAAGGACGCCGAATATGCCAGCAAGGTCATCAATAAGGTCGTGAATGACTTTTCTAACAACCGTGGACTGCCACCGGATGAACGCATCGTGAAAGCAATCGATGAGCCGGAGGCGAGCCCGGAAGAAAATAAAGGATTTGAGTATTCTCAGATTCAGACAGCTTCAAAAGCTGATGATGGCAAAAAACTGCCTGAGCAAGACATTTTCGAGCCTGAACCGGAACAAACACAATTTGTAGACCAAGACTTTGAACGATAAACTATGCTCTGACTGCCAATATTGGTGGTTGGAGCATTTTTGTAATGAGTCTGGCGAGAAACAAAAATACATAATTGGATTGACTACGACTATCTAAAAAAATTTACTTTGCTTTCGTAGTTAATAATAAAAGCTATGATGAATCAGCGTAAATTCAGCGTTAATCTGTATTTTCAGCGTACAAGTCAGCGTTTCAGCGTTTTTCGCGTAAAGCAAACCGTATCCAATATGGGTATGGGCAGCAGGTTGTGTGAGTAGAGGATAGAAGCCAAGAAAAATCAATCTGGTTTATTTGAAGTATATTCTATTTCGCTAAATGCAGGTTTAGCGAAACTTAGGGAAGTACAATCGAACATGAAAAATAACGAGTCACCGTGCATTCAAATGGTCGTTTCGTGATGCAAGGGCTGTTTTGCATAGGTTATTGCAAATATATGACTCGTTTGGCTATCGCGCATTAAGTCTTGCAAACATCAAACTGCCAGCGCATAGAGTTTACTGTAAAACCATAAAGAAACTCTATGCTTTTGGAAGGTTATAGTTTTGGTAGTAAAACTATACTCCTATGAGTCAATGCCTTTGAAAACATAGATGATTACTTACTCAATAATACCATACTTGGCATTGTAGGAGTACTAGGCTTTTAAGAGTACATGTGGTCACTGAATGCTGTGCCACTATGACAATGAACTGCATCACTGAAACGAAGGTTCCATCATATCAGGAAGTGACAGGTCCAGCTCCAAGCTACGCTTCTCGCAAGCATGAAGGAATTCCTAGCAAACATGGCCCACAGTAGTCAGTGTTCCAGTGCAGCGTGCAGCCATCAATGGAGTTCTGATTCGGGAGCCGCCGCCGTCCTGCCTGCCACCATGTTATTTAGAGTAATATGAGAATCCAGCACCATCAAGCCCTTAAAGATGCTATTTTAGCACTACGAAATCGGGCGAAAGTGAGAAAATAGCATCATCAAGGGTTCTGGACCATAGATTGACCATTAT
>OLPZ01000328.1_pt1 | contig 38326 bp, 31 predicted proteins | sample 1672711 | NCBI WGS metagenome assembly OLPZ01 (sample SAMEA3136716, study PRJEB25190) | human gut metagenome
AGAGCCACCGCCGCCAGTGGGAGATCGACGTGTACAAGGCGATGAACGGCTTTTATAAGGACTGACTGCGTGTAATAACATTAGTTTTCTTGGCGATATCCTTGATGATATTCGAGTGTCGCGCGAGGTATTTATACTTATATGCGCCTTTCTTTATTATGCTTGGTATTGCTGGATGGATAGGATTGTGTCGACGAGCCGAAACGGCTGTTTGCAGTAGTGGCGGGCTTTATCGCCGAAGTTCTCGGTTGGTTGGGAAGCACGCTGCTAGATGCTAGAAACTAATGCCGAGAATGCCGTTATGCTCGATAAAGAATCCGTCTGTATGGATAAATCCGAAATATCGTTTTTTGCGGATACGCGATTTGCGATGATGCTTGAAGGAAAGATTGCATATGTCAGATAGGATCTTGGTGACTCGTTCGTCGATGCCACCCTTTGAGGAGTACTGCGAAGAGATATCGTCTTTGTGGCAGAGCCACTGGCTTACCAACATGGGCGTTGAGCACGAGAAGCTGGAGGCTGCACTCAAAGAAAAACTGGGTGTTGCTAATCTGGCGCTGTTCACAAATGGGCATAATGCACTCGAGTGCGTTCTTGAGGCTATGGAGCTTCCCGTTCACGGGGAGGTTATTACAACGCCATTCACGTTCGCTTCAACCACGCACGCGATTGTACGCAAGGGGCTTACGCCTGTGTTCGCCGACATTCGCCCCAGCGATTTGACGCTCGACCCAGAGTCGGTAGAGCGTTTGGTCACCGCGCGCACTTGCGCTATAGTGCCGGTGCACGTGTACGGCAACCTTTGCGACGTGGATGCCATCCAAGAAGTTGCTGACCGTCATGGTCTCAAAGTGATTTACGATGCTGCCCATGCTTTTGGCGTTGAACGCGAGGATGTTTCCGCCGCCGCCTTTGGCGACGCGGCGATGTTCAGCTTTCATGCCACTAAAGTGTTTAATACTATCGAGGGTGGCTGTGTGTGCTTTCGCGATCCTGCTCTTTATGATGCCTTGAACCGATGGAAGAACTTCGGAATCGCTGGGCCTGAAGACGTAGTTCATGTTGGTGGCAATGCCAAGATGAATGAATTCTGTGCAGCAATGGGGGTATGCAATTTGCGCCACCTGGATGGCGAGATCTCTAAGCGTCGCATTGTGGCTGAACGGTACTGGAGGCATTTAGATGGCGTTCCCGGCGTAAGGGTGTTCCGTCCCGCTGGTGGCGTGAAGGCCAACTACGCATATTTGCCCGTATTATTTGATCCTGAGGTTTTTGGTGCCACGCGCGACGACGTGTTTGATGCGCTCGATGCCGCTAACGTGGGTGCTCGAAAGTATTTTTACCCGCTGGTTTCTGATTTCGAGTGCTATTGCAGTGCGTACTCATCTGACCGTACGCCCGTTGCCAAGAAGGCGGCATCGCAGGTGTTGACCCTGCCCATGTATGCCGACCTGGAGCTCGAGGATGTTGACCGAATCTGCGATGTTGTGTTGGCAACAGGGAAGCGAAATGATTAGGAGAGAGAAATGAGCAACGTACTTCTCACGTCGATCGGTTCAGTGGCGGCCGATATAGCAATAAAATCCCTCAAGCGTCTAGGGCATCGGGTTGTTGGTGCCGATATCTATCCTCGCGAATGGGTGGCGGATGCCTACAATGTTGATGCTTTTTATCGTGTTCCTCTCGTGAGCGATGCCGACTCCTATTTGTCGGCAATTCACGATATTTGCTTGAAAGAGGGTGTCGATTATTTTATCCCGCTTATCGATCCAGAGGTTGACTTGCTCAATGAAAGTCGTGGATGGTTCGAGGATCACGGTGTGACGCTGTGCATCTCAACGAAGCGTTCGCTTGACATTATCCGCAATAAGAAGAGTTTGCAGGATTTTATAGAAGCGAATGTGCCTGAGGTGAACGGTATCCCAACTCTTATGGTCAATGATGTCGATAAGCTTCCATGGGATTATCCTGTTGTGGTGAAGCCTTACGACGGGCGTTCAAGTCAGGGTCGTGAATACATCAACTCCGACGAAGAATGGGAGACATACAAGGAGAAGCGTGCGGATGCCAAGAGCATAGTTGAGCCTTTTGTGGGCGGTTGTCTTGTTATGGTGGAGGTTGTTCGCCAGGAGTCTACTGGCAAATGCATTTGCATTCCCCGACGAGAGCTCTTGAGTACCCCGCATGGTTGCGCGACCACAGTGCGCGTTTACGCTAACCCTGGGCTCGAGACGGCTAGCCGCGTGCTTGCAGAACGTCTAGGGATAAATGGTTGTGTCAATTTCGAGTTTATCGAGCATGAAGATGGCCGGTTCTTTTTGGTAGAGTGTAACCCCCGCTATTCCGCTGGACTGGAGTTCTCCTGTCTTGCTGGCTATGATTGCGTTGCTAACCACCTCGACTGCTTCGGCTGCCGCGAGATTGACGATTTCGATATGGGATCACCCATCATCGTTGCGCGTAAGTACGAGGAGTATGTGACTTCGGTAGAAAGGGGAAAGCAGTGGAGCTGCATGCGGTAAATTTTCTGTATGACTTTGCCGTTGCGGCAGCGCTGCTGTTTGTGGCTAAGATTATTCGTTGCAAGTTTCGTTTTATCCAGCATGCTTATATTCCAGCTGCGCTCTTGGCGGGTTTTCTCGGCTTGTTTCTGGGTCCGCAGTTTCTAGACATTCTCCCTTTTAGCTCCGAGATAGCCAATTACCCTTCGATCCTAATTGCTGTGCTATTTGGCTCGATGTTTGTAGGCACCAGGGGGAAGATGTCAGTCAAATCGGTGCTGAAGGGCGCTGGCGACACGATGCTCATCAATGGGGCTTCCGAAATGATGCAATTTGCCGTGTTTATTCTGATAGGCGTGGCGGTGCTTCCTGTGGCATTCTCAGGCATTAACAATGCGTTCGGGCTAATGCTTCCTGCGGGGTTTGTGGGCGGCCATGGCACGGCTGCCGCCATTGGTGGCGTGCTGGGTGATGCCGGATGGGCGGACGCTTCAACAATAGGGCAGACTTTCGCTACTGTAGGTTTGCTCGGTGGCATTTTGCTTGGTGTGGTTCTTATTAATTTTGGTGCGCGCAAGGGTTGGACCAAGGTAATCAGAGGTATCAACGAGTTGCCCGAGGAGATGCTGACGGGGGTCGTTCCCGAAGGAAAGGCGGCGTCTCTAGGCAGAAGCACCACTAATGGCGTGAGCATAGATTCGCTGACGTGGCACGCGTGTCTGGTGCTGGTTTCGGTAGGAATGGCATATCTGGTTAACGAAGGGTTGAAAATTGTTATGCCAGGCATCTCATTTCCAACCTATGGTTTGGCGCTTCTGTGTGGCGTGGTAGTTCAGCTGGTATTGAAAGCCGTCAAGCTTGATAGCAGCGTTGACAAGGATGTGATCACTCATATTGGCAGTTCTGCGACGGATTTCTTGGTAGTGTTTGGCATTGCCTCGATTAAAGTGAGTGTCGTGGTTCAATATTGGGTCCCCATTGTCGTTCTTTCCGTGCTGGGCTTCCTGTTTGTGACTGCATGGTTCTGCTGGTGTCTCGGCGCTTCTTTTGCGACTACTGGTTTGAACACGGCATCTATATCTTCGGCATGTCTACTGGCGTTCTTGCTACGGGCGTCATCTTGCTGCGTATTACCGATCCCGAGTTCCGAACGGGTGTGCTGCAGGACTTCGGGCTGGCGTGGATTGTTCTGTCGGTGATGGATGCGCTGCTGGTGGCATTTGCTCCGGTGTTTGTGCTAGCGGGGCAGGGTGTCGCTTTTTCGGTGACGTTGATCGCGGTATCCGTCGCGGCGCTAATAGCTTGTAAACTCATGTTTGGCCGAAAGGCTGAAGGGTAGGAGGGCACTCCATGAAGGGCATAATACTTGCGGGCGGATCGGGGACCCGTCTTCATCCCATAACTAAGGCAGTGAATAAACAGCTGCTGCCAATTTATGATAAGCCTCTGGTGTACTATCCGCTGAGCGTGCTAATGCTGGCAGGTATTCGTGAGGTGCTTGTTATCTCTACGCCGCGCGATCTATCGGCATTCCAGGAGTTACTTGGTGCTGGTACAGAGCTTGGCATGCGGCTAGAGTATGTCGAACAGGCGGAGCCGCGCGGCCTTGCCGAGGCGTTTACTATTGGGCGTGATTTTCTGGCAGGTGAACCCTGCGCATTAGTGTTGGGCGACAATATGTTTCATGGCCAGGACCTTACCCGCGTGCTTGTGCGCGCAAAAGAGAAGGTAGAGGGCGAGGGCGGTGCCGTGGTGTTTGGCTATCCAGTGCAGGATGCTAGAGCGTTCGGTGTAGTGGAATTTGACAAGGATCGGCGTGTTGTGGGCATTGAGGAGAAGCCGGAATGCCCTAAGAGCAATTATGCAGTGCCGGGCCTGTACTTCTACGACGGCCAGGTCTCCGATATCGCCGCTGGCGTTAAGCCCAGCGCGCGCGGCGAGCTCGAGATCACAAGTGTTAATAACGCCTATTTGGAGCGTGGTCAGCTTTCGGTCGAGCTGATGGGGCGCGGTATGGCATGGCTGGACACAGGGACGCCTCAAGGTCTTTTGAAGGCTGCCGAGTACGTTGAAGCCGTTCAAAGTAGGCAGGGTTACTACATTGCTTGCCTTGAGGAGATCGCATTTCGTCGCGGATTCATCAATAGCGATGAGCTACGTGACTTGGGCGAGTCGCTCAAGAAAACCGACTACGGCAGATATTTGCTGTCGATTGCCGATGAGGCGGAAAGGGGATAGGCGTGACAGACGCTTTTACGCCCAAGAACATCATCGTAACTGGTGGTTGTGGCTTTATTGGGAGCAACTTCGTGCGATACGTGGTGAAAAACCACCCTGACGTGCATGTGACGGTTCTTGACAAACTGACCTATGCGGGAAATCCAGAGAACATCGCAGGGCTTCCTTCTGATAGTGTGGAGCTTGTGGTGGGCGATATTTGCGATGCGGGTCTGCTGGACGAGCTTGTACCTGGTCACGATGCCATAGTGCATTACGCTGCCGAATCGCACAATGACAACTCTATTGCTGATCCGCAGCCATTCCTTCATACGAATGTCGAGGGCACATTTTGTTTGCTTGAGGCTGTGAGGAAGTACGGCATTCGCTATCATCATGTGAGCACCGATGAAGTCTACGGAGATTTGGCAATCGACGACCCCGCTAGGTTTACTGAAGAGACGCCATACCGCCCTTCCAGTCCATATTCAAGCACGAAGGCCAGTTCTGATATGCTCGTGCGCGCTTGGACGCGCACCTACGGTCTTAGAGCCACTATTTCCAATTGTTCGAACAACTATGGTCCATACCAGCATGTGGAAAAATTCATTCCCCGTCAGATCACTAATATTATTGATGGTGAACGTCCAAAGCTATATGGCAAGGGGGAGAACGTTCGCGATTGGATCCATACCGATGATCATAGTTCCGCAGTTTGGTCCATCTTGACCAAGGGCCGCATGGGTGAGACTTATCTTATTGGCGCCGATGGTGAGAAAAACAACATCACGGTGCTACGAATGATCCTTGACCTAATGGGCAAGGATCCCGATGACTTTGATTGGGTTCGCGATCGTCCCGGGCACGATCGAAGGTACGCGATTGACTCAACCAAGCTTCAACGTGAGTTGGGTTGGAGACCTCAGCAGATCAATTTTGCCGATGGGCTTAAGCAGACCATCGGCTGGTACATTGAGAATGAGGCTTGGTGGCGTCCTGCAAAAGAAGCAACTGAGGCGAAATATAGAATCGCAGGAATGTGATCCTATATTTCTCTCGTCTAGATGGCTTGTTGCTATTTGCGATCCAACGGGACCCTCTTTCCTATCTCTTTTACCAAGAAGAGGAAAGACTCGTTCTTTGTCAGCGCCGATAGAGCAAAGTAGCCAGCTGCCATCACTGCTAATTGGACTATTGCCAAGAATCCATCATGGAATAGGTTTGTGCATTCAACGATAATTCCCAGAACCGATGAAATAGCAACAGAAATAACGGTGGGTCCTATATCGACCAGTTGCTCTCTGTAAGAATAATTGATTATTCTTTTATTTGGATAGGCGTTTACAAATGTTGAAATGACACCAGTAATAACATAGCCAACGCAAATTGCAAAAAGATCTTGCATAATAAGAGCGGTTAACAGAATCATTACGATGCCGTAGCTTTTTTTTATTAACTCTAATTTCAGGTAGAGATCGGAACGCCCCATCCCATTAAGGGCTTGCAGATTTGTCGTATGTATCGGGATCAGCATGAATGAAATACAGAAAGCCTGAAAGTAAGGTACTGCTGGCGCCCATTGGCTTCCGAGTATCGTTGTCACAAGAGAGTTTGCTGCTACTGCCATGTAGCTCATTATCGGCATAATAAGATAAGTTGAGGTTTTTAGTGCTCTTCTGGTTAAGCCCTTGACGTCATCGAGATTGTCTTGAACGCGTGATACAGTTGAGAGCATGATTGGCTGAATGGTCGAGTCTAATGTGTATGCTAGAGCTTGGGGGTACTTTTTCCCTTGGTTGAAAAAACCCAGGGATCCCGCCGAAAATAGCTTTCCGACAATTAAGTCAGAGAGAGATTCATATAGCGTTTCGAGAAGCCCAGAAACAAGAAGCTTCCATCCGAATTGAAATAACGTTCGTGCTCGTTTCGGAGAGAACCGAAAATGAGGAAACCATTTTGTCTCTAAGGTCAGAACTGCTGAGGCGATAATGCTGTACAGCACCTGCTGAACGACTAGCGCCCAGATCCCGCCACCGAGAATTGCGGTTGCTACTCCAGAGATGCCAGAAACAACCATTGCAGTAAACGTTGCTATGAATATTCTCTTAAAAGCAAGATCTCTGGTGACAAGTGCGGCTTGGATGGAGTAAAGAGAGTTAAATACGAGAACAAGGCATAGAACCCGTAGTGGTTCTGTTAGTTTTTGCATTTGGTAAAACTCGGCTATGTTGGGTGCCAAGAAAAACAAGGCAATATATAACAAGAGGGAGGTTGAAAAGCACATCCAGAAAGCCGTATCGGGATCTTTTTCGTCAAGCTTCTTTGTTTGGATCAATGCTGTGTTGAGCCCCGATTGAACGATGACATTCCCCACGTTAACAAAAACTATCATTATTGCCATGAATCCAAAGTCTTCAGGAGATAGGATTCGCGCCATAATGATTTGGACAAGAAGCGCCACCCCTTGCCCACCGGCTTTTTCCAGCAGGTTCCACAAGAAAGAGGACGCTATTTTTTTCTTAAGTTTTTCTAGCGATTCTTGTTCCATTGCTCCCCTTCGAGCAGATGCTCCATTGCTTACTTCCGAGCAGATATAATTCTAATATTGATGCATACAACAATAGAAAGAAGCGTTTGCATGGAACATCCTGAAGTAAGCGTTTTGATGACTTCCTATAACCATGAACCCTATATTGCCGAAGCCATTGAATCCGCTCTGTCCCAAATAACCTCGTTTGAATATGAAATCATAATTTTCGATGATAAATCGACCGACAGATCTCGTGAAATAATAAACGAATACCAACAAAAATGCCCGAATAAGATTCGCACTATATTCCCCGAAGAAAACCAGTACTCAAAAGGAAAATCATCGCTATGTGATTTCTTGATTCCGGCTGCACGAGGTACATACATTGCCCAGTTGGAATGTGATGATTGCTGGACCGACGCGAATAAGCTACAGCGGCAATATGATTTTATGGAATCCAATGCGAGTTGTGCGCTTTGCTCTCATTCCGTCGAGCTTTTCGATGATTCTGCTGGATCAGTTAAAGGGGTGTCGAACCCGTGCAAAGATGTTATTAAAATTTCGACTTCTGAAATAATTGACAAAGGGGGAGCCGTATTGGCGACATGCAGTTATTTTGCTCGGCACTGTGATTTGGATAGCTATTTGTCATGGCGCCCAAAAGTGTATCCTGTTGGAGACTGGCCTTTGATGCTGTTTCTCTCGCTGATGGGTGAAGTATGCTGCCTTCCGTACGTTATGGGCCGGTATCGAACGGGTGTTTCGACGTCCTGGACGGGAACCAGGGTTCGAGATAAAAAACTTGCAGCCGATTTCGACAAAGACATGGTGGAAATGCTCGATGAGCTCATAGATAAACTGCCTCCGAAATATGAGAGTGGGCTAGTCGAAAAGCAAGCAGTGTATGTCTATGATTATGCATTTAGGGAGTCGATAAGCATACCTAAGGCGATTGCCCAATTACGATTCGATAGATCATTGCTCGGCATCGGCTTGAGAACTTCTCTCGCTGTCAAATACTGTCTGAAGATGAGTGCTGATAAACTTGGATTAATGAATGTGATTGAGTCGCTGTTGTTGAAGATCGCCTCTCGTTAAGATAAGGCGTTGGCTATAGATAATAAGGCTAAATGGGGAAGAGCCGTTGTGAGACGAGTGTCGTTTTGCCGAAGGCGCCATTGTATAACCTGTTCGACAATGGCGCGGCGATATATTTGTCTTTTGAGAAGTCTTGGTTTCTCGTGTGGCGGAAAGAAATAATATCTGCGTGGCTGGATTGCATTGCTTCTGCGAGTAGGAGAAGCGTATCTTGCTGCAGCTGGTCGTCTGTATCAAGGAAGAGGATATAGCTCCCCTTGCACATAGAGGCACCGATTCTTTTTACTTGGAATACGCCAGCGTTTTGCCGATGTATAACAGTGGTTTCTTTGAGAGTGGACCGAAGGCTCGATATGACGGCAAGTGCGTCGTCAGAGGAGTTGTCATCGACGAAAACTACTTCAAAATCTTTGCAGGATTGTTTTTTTTTCAAGAGATTCTATTGTGCGTTTGATTGAATCTCGAGCGTTATAAGCAGGGATTACAACTGTAAATAACATCAATTATCCTTGTTGTATAGAGCAAGAAAGATAATTTTGCCAATATTTTAAACCATGATAGGCCAAACCAAAATCATACCTAAATAGCATAGTTAAGGTGGCAAATTGTCTGAGTTGTACCTTTTCATTACGCCAACGTTAAGGACCATGGGCGGTTCATTCCTGTATGTAGCAGCAAAGTTAAAGCAATTAAGGGAAGACGGTTGGGCGGTTTCTTCGCTTACTATTGATGACTATTTTTGGAACGACATGAGCCGACCTATCATTGGTGATACGGAGTTTTCGTTCTATGAGCTCGAATATGACCCTGCTTCCTATAGGAGAAAAAGGTGTGAGAGGGTCTGTCAGAAGGTTGTTGACTATATTAGCCAATTTGGCTCTTGCGTGATCGAACCCCATTTCCCTACTGCAGCGAAATGGGGTGAATTAATTGCAAGCAAAACAAAAGCAAAGCATATTGTTTATCTAATAAATGAAAGATATGAAAAGCCATCAAAAAGAGATATTAGCTTTTATGAATTCAAGCTTGCCAGACGTGAGTTAACGTGCATCCAAAGAAAAGGGCTAGAAGAAGCAATGGACGGAAGCAAAGACACGAGCCATATTGCATCCGCTGAAATCTTGAGCGCATTTGGCGCTTCGGACTGTGTGGCAAATGTCGAATTTGACGATAGCCGAGTTCGGGGAGCGGAGCTGTGCGATTTAAAATTGGGAAGTCTGGGGCGCCTTGATAAGGACTATGTTCCTAAGATGATTGATTCAATTGTCGAATATGCTTTGCAGAATAAAAATTTGAGCATTTTTATTCTGCATTGTGGGGGATACTAAGGACCCCAAAAGAGCTTCGTACATAGTGAACTCCCTGAAGCGATGCAGAAACGTAAGCTACTCCATGCTGGGGACGCTGAATCCGGTCCCTGAAAAACTAATAAAAACATGGGATGCGGCAATTGCGAGTGCTGGCGCCGCACGTGCGCTTGCCGAGCATGGTGTTCCAACCATCAAATATAGCGCCGATGGACGACCTATGGGAATCATGGGAAGCATTGGCGATACAGACAGCCTGTTCCTCGCGGAAGGGGACTGTGGGTATTCGCTTGAGTTTCTGCTTGATAGCGTTCGCTCGGGAAACGTGAAAGTGAGCAATGGGCCGAGTGGCTCAGATCACCCTGTAGAATATTCGCGGCATATGGCTTTCATCAATAAGTCTTCATCCGAAAAAGAATACTTCAACGTAATGTGCGGTTCTGCAGATCGTTTGCCGCGAGCTTGTTTTGCCGCGTTGAGTCACTTGATCCGTCCCTTGAGAAAAAGGGGAATCATATAGTATTGCCACTTATGCTGCAATAAAATGTCTTATTGTGCTGCGGTAATTTGAGGCAGGGATTACAGCTGACCGTCTATGTTCTATGCGATCGCGGGGAGTCTCGTATGCAGGTAATGCGCCAAAACTTTTTGGGGCTAGGTGTCGCGTAGCCCGATAGGTGGGGTCTGCGCAGCTGCATAAATGCTTTTTGAGTAACGCGATATGCGTATATCCCCTTTGAACCTTGCCGTTGTCAGGACGGGGGTCAGCGGCGTTTCGTCGAGTTGGCTTGCACTGACCTTTTTAGCCGCTTGCCTTGTGTGAGATTACCTCTGAGTAAAAATTCTCATATTTTTCTGCGATGGCTGACCACTGAAAGTGTTTCTTTACGATCTCTGTTGCGTTTTTTGCCATTGATTGCCTGAGTGGGGGATTGTCGACTATTGCGATTATTTTTTTCCCGATTTCTCCGACGTCATCTGAGACTCCAAAGCCAACGCCGTATACTTCAGCGAGATCTTTCCAAGTGGTTCCTTCGCTAACAATGATTGGTAGGCCATAAGATAATGCCTCGATGATCGATGTTGGGAATCCCTCCGTTCGGGACAATTGAATATAGCAAAGTGCATCTGAGAGAACCCGGCCTTTACTCGTTGCGTCAACGGGGCCACATAGTTTGCATAGCTCTGACAAGCCTTTTTTATCGATTTGGCTTTGCAATTCCTGCATTGACCCCTTGCAGTCGGGCCCATAAATATTGATGGCAACCTTGCGCTTTTTGAGGTCGTCGGCGACTTGAGCCGCCGCTTCAACTAGTAGGTCAAGTCCCTTTACATATATGTCAAGACGGCCGATGAAGACAATGTCCCTTTTTTGAGGGGCGTTGGCGCCTAGCCTTACTGGCATAGGAACGCCATTTGGGATAATGCGCTTCCCCATTGTCGCAAATTTATTCGATTGGTTCATTTCACGCTCTGAGAGGAAATGAACAACTTGTGCTTGTCTGACAAATTTATTGAAAAAGGCAATATTAAGGATGTTTTTTGCGAAGTGATGTTGTTTTTGCGCTGTAGCATTCAAGGATCCATGCGGCGTAATGATGTAATTCACATCACTTTTCTTTAACTCGACGAAAAAAGGAAGAAACCGTGCTCGGTATATTTCATGGAATACGACAAGGTCCGGTTTGTTAAAGGGAACAGGCAGATTGGACAGTCTATTGCTAAAAAAAACAGGGAAGGTGGCGTTGCTAGGCGTATACTCGGTCAGATTTAGCAGTGCAACCCTCAGCGAGGGAGTCTTGCTTTGCCAATTTAACAATTGGGGTACTACGGTTGAAACACCTGACGTATAGTCGTTACTGATATAGGCGATATGGAGAATTACGTTCTTCTTGACTTGTTTCATTGTCTGTCCGTGACTTGGTTGTTTGGAGATAGCTTGAGTGATAAAGAACCGCTTGTTTCCGTTCTTATGTGTTGTTATAGAGAGCCAGATAATTATCTTAAACTAGCAATTGAATCTATACTAAATCAAACATACGACAATCTTGAGATAGTACTTGTTGCGGATGACCCTCGAAACCGTGAGGCGCAGCAGATAGTTCGCAGCTATTCTATTGGTGATAATCGAATTGTGCCCATTTTTAACGAGCGCAATCTTGGGCTGACTTCGTCTTTGAATAAGGCTATTCGCCATGCAAGAGGTGAGTACTATTGCCGTATGGATTCTGATGATATATCGAAAAAAACAAGGATCGAAAAACAGCTTTCGTATCTGCGGGATAATAACCTAGATTTGGTTGGCTCGTATCTTGACGTAGTTGACGAAGATTCGGATTTTCTGTATCGGGTAACGAATATTCCGACACAACCTCGTTCTATTGGTAGTGCCTTGCGCTACAACAACTGTGTTCCGCATCCCTCATGGTTTGGTAGGTCTGTTGTGTTTAGAGAAGGGTATAGAGAGGTATCTTTTGCGGAAGATTATGATTTTTTGATAAGAGCGGTTTTACGTGGTTTCAAAATTGGCAACGTGCCTGACGAGCTTGTCGATTATAGGATGAGTCCGAATAGCATCTCTCGCTCGAATATGTATAAGCAATATCTAACGCAAAAGTATCTTACGAAGCTTTACTCTCGAGGGGAACAGGCTGAAATTGACGAATTGAATCATTTTCTTAATTCGATGTACGACGAGGATAAGGACAGACATTATTCGGAAGCGAATCGTCGATTTAATTCAGGGTTGGCGTCATTGCGCCAGGGCTTCAATTTCCCTGCAGTGAAAGATATTGCTAGTGCCCCTCTTTTGTCTCCGTCGTATTTTGTTAAATTGATAAGAATGGTACGTGCTTCTATTTGCTAGGTCGCAAAAGAGGTTTGATCTATGGTTGTCAACGGGTTGGGTATCGTAAAGCATTAACTAGCATCAATAATCGCTTGTGGGAGCGACTTGAGTAGAGCGCGTGAGCGCGATTGGTGCTGCTCCTTCGACGGCGAAATAGATCACCGTTAATAAAGGTGCGGTATACTTTACAACATTAATACACGTGGAATGTTGTCAATGAGTGGGCTATCTTGAAAATACTTCTTATTATTCCGGCATATAACGAGGAAGAATCGCTGAAGAAAACAGTCGATTCCGTGATCAAAAAAAGCCCTCAGGTTGATTTCCTTGTCGTTAACGATGGTTCAAAAGACGGTACCGCTCAAGTCTGCAGAGACAATGGGTATCCTTTTCTCGATCTACCGACCAATCTTGGCCTTGCTGGGGCATTTCAATCAGGAATGAAATACGCATATAGACATGGCTATGATTGCGCAATTCAATTTGATGCTGATGGTCAGCATCTGCCAGAGTACATAGACTCAATGGTTAAAGCTGTTTCTGATGCTGACATCGTGATTGGTTCAAGATTTGTAGATACGAAGAAACCTCATTCGATGCGTATGCTTGGCAGTAATTTGATTAGCTGGGCGATAAGAATCACGACAGGCAAAGTAATAAAAGACCCGACCTCGGGAATGAGGGCCTTTAATTCGAGGATGATTGCGTATATGGCAAATGGCCTCAATTGCGGGCCGGAACCCGACACAGTTTCTTATTTGATAAAACGCGCCGATGCGAAAGTTATTGAGGTTCCCGTGGAAATGGCTGATAGGTATGCTGGGGAAAGTTATCTTAATCCATGGAGATCCGTAGTTTACATGACGCGCATGACCATCTCTATCTTCTTTATCCAGCTATTTCGCAAGCGCCTTGGTGGTGGTTGCTAAATGACTTTAACGCTGCGTGTCGTTTTGGTTCTTGTTTCCCTTATGACTCTTTTATTTGTTATGAGGAAGGTCAGGAGCTCGAAAATAAGGCTTGAGGACTCGATGGCATGGATCCTTTTTTCAGGGGCTCTATTTGTTCTAAGCGTTTTTCCTGGAATCTTTGACTTTCTTGCTGAGCTTGCAGGAGTCTATTCAACGGTCAATTTTGTATTCCTCTTTTTTATTTTCGTTCTTCTTATTCTGTGCTTCAGTTTAAATATGAAGGTCTCCCAAATGGATACAAAAATAAAAGAGCTCACTCAGCTTCTTGCCATTGAGAAATTTGAGAGATACTCCAATGATCTCCTAAAAGGGGATGAAGGCGATGAGGAAACTGGACGTGAACAGCGGCTCCTCTAGTGTTCTCGCGCGTGTTTGGGCATATAAGCATGCACGAAGTCGTTATTTACGACTACATTTAATTACTTGTCATGTGGCTGAATGCGGACAAGCAGCAGCCTGAGCCATTTGCTGGCATCCCGGTATAGGCATTGTTCGAGCGACGCGACCATCATGGTTTAATGGTTTGCGCGTACGAACAGTATTTGATTCGAATTGACTTTGAGATTATTGGGGGCTTGAAGTAAATATCGCAGTTGCGAGTTGTCCCCCCCCCGCATAGGAGAACGGAAATAATATATGTGGCTTTCATTTTTCTGCTTGTCCATTTGCTTGGTGACTTTATTGCTATGTCCGGGTTTTTTATTCGCGTATGGGATATCCAGGGATCGCCTTTTTTCTTTGCTGAGTGCGCCATTGTGCGCTGTCTTTCTGCTGGCTAACGTCTCCATTCTAAATAGCGCATTAGGGCTCTTTACGAGCCCTGGATTCATCATGGTTGAATTACTCTCCATTGCGATAGCTGTGGCTATTATTGGCGCTATCGCCCGTAGCAGGTTCGGCTTTGCTTTTACGGTGCCAGATCTTCCGGCTTCTAAAGTCGTCATATTCGCCCTTGCTTTTTCCTTCGCTATCGCGATTTATAACTATGTAATTCCTCTAGATGGACCATCTTCTTTTGCTCAGGACTCGGACAATTCTTTTCACCTTTCCTTGATACGTTCATTTGTTGAAAGCGGCAATTGGTCTTCTCTTGGGGTGTCTGTTTATTCCGGTATGGGAGAAAATCAAATTGCCCCATTTGGGGGCGGTTTCTACCCGGCGGTATGGCATGCGTTGGCTGCATTTGTTTGCGGCATTGCGGGCGGCGATCCTTGCATTGCTGCAAATGTGGTCAATTTTACGACTTTGTTTATCGTGTTTCCTTTCTCGAGCTTGCTTCTTTTCTCCGTTTTGTTTCCCGATAAGAAATGGGCTCAAGTTGCTGGCGTGGTTTTGTCGTTTGCCTTCAGCTCCTTCCCCTGGGGTACATTGTTGTCGGTTTCTGGTCCGTTGTTCCCAAACACCTTGGGTTTTTCCCTTGTTCCCGCTTGTGCTGCTCTGTTCATAGCATTCGTTAATCTGGTATCCGAAGAGCAATTTCGGTTGAAATCGGCTTTGCCGTATATTGTTTTACTGATTTGTGGATTCGTGGCGATGTCTTTAGCTCATCCGAATGCGGTATTCACTATGGCTGTCTTTGTTGTTCCGTTTACCCTCTATAGAATTTTTGTATATACGGATCGCTTCAAGAGCAACCTTAAGAGAGCTTTGGTTCTTGGTGGAGCCATAGCGGTGTTTCTCGCGGTTTGGGTCTTACTTTACGGTTCGCCTTTCTTGTATGGGGTGACTCATTTCAGATGGGCTTCTACTGCATCGTCGAGCCAGGCAATAATAAACTGCCTCTCCCTTTCTTTCCGTTTGCCGGCGTGCAGTTTTGTTCTTCCGGTGATTGTTTTGGCCGGTGTTCTGTATTCCATAAAGGAATGGAGACGCTATGCGTGGCTGTCGTGCTCATTTGTTTTTGCTTGCGCCATATATATTGTAGGGGCTTCGTCGGATGGGACCCTCAAAGGCCTAGTGGCAGGCTTCTGGTATACGGACCCCTATAGATTAGGAGCGAGCGCATGTCTTATGGCTATGCCCCTAGCTGCGATTGGCGCATATGCTATTGGGTCTTTATTAAAGATGGGGTTTGAGGCATTGCGCTTCGAGCGGGTTCCAACGTTGCTTTGTGTTGGGGCGTTTGCCGCTGCTGCTGTTTTCTTCTCTTTTGTTGGCAATTATTCGATTCCTGGGCTTGCTGGCGTTACAACGGGCTTTGGCGATTATAGATGGTGTGCAACGTTCTCAAATTCATACGATAGGCCGAATTTGTTTGATGAGGACGAGAAGGCTTTCTGCTCCAAGGCAAAGGATATTGTTGGTGAAGATCTTGTCTACAATAACGCTGATGACGGGAGCGTTTTCGCTTATCCTCTTTACGATATCAATTTGGTTTATAAGCGTTCGCTCGGGGATAGACGTAAGAGCATCAACCCTGATGAGCAGGTGCTTTGTGAAAAGCTGAATGAGATAAACGAAAACCCCGAGGTGAAAGAGATTCTCTACCGAAGTGGGGTTAAATATATCCTTAATCTTGATTATGGCGGTGAACCTTTGTATGACCGTTGTTACTACGGATCGTACGACCCAGATAATTGGCGTGGCATGAATGCGCTTAAGGACGACAACCCTAGCTTGAAGGTTGTTCTTTCAGAGGGTGACTGCCGATTGTACAAAATTCTGTATTAGGATAGTTAAGACCAAACTTAATCTTATTAGCGCAACTTTGAAGCCCGTATTCGGCTCTTCAACATATCGGTCGGAGGATTAATGACGTTTAAGGAAAGAGTTTACGCCGCTCTGAACAAAAATGCTGCGTTTGGCGATTTATTTGAGGCGCGAAGGCTTTCCAGGCAACGTAAACGTGTCGATGAAGTCGCATCTGGAACCCATGATTTCATTGACCGTAGCAAGGGCAGCGAGAAGCTATGCATGGTTTTAGCGGGCTATAAGCCGACATTGTGGGAAGACGTCTTCGGTCGACTTGCCGCCTTTGTTCCGGATGATGTTGACGTTTGCATAATGACAAGCGGGCTCGTTAATGATGAGCTCAAGGATCTTGCTGCGAAAAACAACTGGTCGTATCTCTCTACGAGCGTAAATCATCTTTCGGTTGTGCAGAATATCGCAATAGAATGTCACCCAAATGCAAAATGGATTTACAAGCTCGACGAAGACATGTTTCTTACCAAAGGCTTCTTTGAGGTTTTGATGTCAACCTATCAAAGGCTCGAGGGTGATTCTCTTTACAAGCCGGCATTTGTTTCCCCTCTAATTAACGTGAGTTGCTATGGGCATTTGCGCCTTCTCGACAAGCTTGGGTTGTTGGATGATTTTCGTTCGACAGGTTTGACTGATATGAAGTATTCGGATGGCCTGCATCATAATCGCCAGGTTATCGATGAGCCGAAAGTCGCCCAATATATGTGGGGCGAATCCAGTCCTGCTCTGCGTGATATAGATGCTTTGGCCGAACGTTTCTCTGAGGAACGTGAAGGATTTTCGTACTCTATCTGCCCTATTCGCTATAGTATCGGCGCTATATTGTTTACGCGTGATGCTTGGGAAGAATTTGGACATTTCCCCTTAACCTTTGTTGGTGGTCCGTATGGGCTGGGTGACGACGAAGAGCACATTTGCAACTATGCGTGCTTTACCGGAAGAGTAATGGTTGTGAGCGAGAATGTTGTGGTTGGACACCTTGGTTATGGTGGCGCTCAGACTAAGTCGATGATTGAGTACCATGCGCAGCATCGGGATCAGTTTAAGCTGAAAGCTTAATCGGAAGGAAATCAGTTGTCAGAGCAGCCTGATATTAAAATATTGGTGTCTTGCCATAAGCTGGTATGCACCCCCAAGAACGATATGTTTATTCCTGTTCATGTGGGCTCTTTGGGGAAGGCAACCATAGAAGGCTATCAGCGTGACGACGAAGGTGAGAATATTTCTTCCAGGAATTTCACTTTCTGCGAGATGAGCGGTCAGTACTGGGCATGGAAGAACCTGAGTGCTGATTATGTTGGGCAGTGTCACTATCGGCGTTATTTTTGCTTTGATGGTAAAAGTCACAAGGCGAATGACCATGCCCAGATAGAAGATGAGTGCCTGTCGCCCTATTCGATCAGCGACTATATGGTTGCCGACGAGCTCGCTATCAGAAAAAATGTTGAGTCCTATGATCTGGTGCGCGCTCCGTATTGGTCGGTAAAAGGCGTCCCCACTCCAGATGGACCCAAAAAGACCATCAGAGAGCATATGGTTGCCTATGGTCTAGTTCCAGACGAGGCATTTGACCGACTTATTTCGATTTGCGAAGAGCTTCAGCCCGATTATCGCGATGAGCTCGTCTCGTATCTCGACGGCGACAAGTATCTTGGGTACAACTGTTTCATTATGAAGAGACAGTTATTTGATCGACTGTGCGAATTTGAGTTTTCTATCCTGGGCAAATTCGATTCAGAGTTTTCATACGAAGGGCTTACCGCCACGCAAAAACGTATTTGTGGCTACCTCGGTGAAGTGCTATACAGCGTTTTTGTTGCGCATGTGAGCAAAGAGGGGGTATCGGTAAACGAAATCCCATTGGTTTTCTTTGACGAAACCCCTAAACCTGCTTTCCTTGAAGCAAAGCGGAATGCCGTTAGCATTTTCTGGCAGTATATTGATGGCTCTGCCGCTGAATTGGCTGTTTCTGTTTCAAGTATGGTGCGTCATCTTGATTCTGGGCGTAGGTACTCCCTTACTTTGATCAGGGATCCTGGATTTAAGTTCGAAGAGTTTAGTCGCTTGCTAGGTGCCGTTCCCTCGAATCTGGAAATTAATGATGCTGTCGTCGATTGCGTAGAGCTGGGCGGTTTTCCGAATGGCATTGGTAAGTTTGATGTTCAAGTGCTGCTGCCCCTTTTGGTCCCTGCGACTGTTGGGAGCGAAAAAGACTCAGCCGACCCAATCATCTGGCTGGAGGGGTGTGCACTGTTTCTTGACGATCCAGCCAAGGTTATCCAGGTCAGCGACCCTTCCTCCAAAAGGGCCCTTAATGGTGTCTTTCTGAATACCGAACTTAACAGGCCGTTCAATAAGAAGTTAAATGCTGCATACCTCGATTTTATCGATGGGAATGCGGCGCTTGATTCGGCGGTGATGGCTGTAGTGCCTCATCGGTTTGGGCCTGACGAGCTTTTTGGCGAATATAAACTCCTATGCGAGTCGCTTCAGTGTGATGCTGCGGCTTTGATGTCGAAAGCTCGAGCCGATCATGCCCTTCTAAAGAAAGAGCGTGGGTATTCAAAAGAGCCATTCTGGCTGCCTATAGAGGTGGTTGCTATTCGTAGCGCTTTGATGACGCGCCTTGGGTTCGAGGCTTTGGATTATTCGGTTGCGTACCCCGTGCTCGATGCTTCTGAGGTCGCTGCGTGGGTTCCCGACGAACAGGCCTCCGAATGGAAAAACGCTCATCCTTGTGTGGTTTTGAGCTATTCTCCAGGTTGCTTGCCGCTGTTCGATACAACTGCTTTGTATAGTTTCCCGTTTTGGTCGGAGGCTAGACAGTCAAGGGCTTATGAGTCTCTGTTGCTTGCTTTAACTGAGAAGCCAGAGTTTTCTTTGAAGGATGAAATGTTGCCTCCGGGCAGCTTCCCAAGGCGTTTGCTTGGGAAGCTGCGACGAATGCTTCGTTAGTTGCGCTCGTCGGCGGATTGGTTTAGCGCGGCAATTTGTTCTTGGGAGACATGGGGGCAATGGGTCCCCATGTCTCGAGGTAGTCGATAGATATCCCCATACACTTCGGTAAGGAATTTGTCGATGTTGGAAGGCGCTTTACACGCTACGCCTTCGAATGCCAATGTACGTTGAGGGAACACATTGTTCTTGTTGCAGATCCAGCGATAACCATTTAGATCGTTGAGGTTTTCGATTCCCCACACCATCCCTTGTTCGTCGGCTTTGTCGCTGATGAGCTCCTTTTCAATAGCTTTTGCTCTATAGCTCTGAAAGACCGTTTCGACTTGGCTGGAAATTGGGTTTGAGGGATTGATGAATTCCTTCTCTTTCCACTCAGGGAAGAAAGATGCCGTTTTGAGCTCCTCGATCATTTCATTTCGTAGCTGGTTAAGGGAATCAAAAGTGTCTTCGGTTGGGTTGGAGGTCTCTTCGAAAATAAAGAGATCAAGGAAACAGGGGTTCTTGGTATCCGAGTACATGAATCGCACTTGTTTGCAGAAGTTCCATGCATCGTAAATTATCGAAACCCTGTATCTATCGTCGTTTTGTATGAGCTCAATTAGCTTTACGATGTCGGAGCGCATCATGCCGAGATCGCTGTCGTCATCCCATGGGATGAAGCCCCCATGGCGTACTGCGCCTAACAGAGTGCCAAAGGCGATCCAGTAGCGAAGGTTGTGCTCGGAGCATAATGAATCGAATTCTTTGAGGAGCTGCGCGCAGCCGAGTTGCAGAGCCCTCAAGCCGCCTGTTGCTGGTGATAGCCCGTAGAAGAACCTGCATTTTGCTTCTAACAGGTCTTCCCCCTCTTTTCGATAGAGCTCCCAGAGCATTGTTTCTAGTCTATTGTTTTCGCTCTGGTTTGCTGATTTGAGCCATTCTGAGCGAAAGTTGACATTGTCGTTGATTCCCTTGTCGGCTTGCTCGATGCGCGCTTCTATCGCATCGAGGCGCGATAAGATCTCAGCGTTTTGAACTTGAACTATTCTGACGGCTTTTTTGGAAGAGGGCATCTTGTCTATTAAAGGGGTTGCCATGGAGGGACTCCTGTATTGTCGTTCTGGCTATTATCGCGATAGCTTATGTTTGGCTCTATATATAGTCCAGGCTAGTGGACTCTTTGCCTGAAAGAATGCTTTTTTATATTCAGGTCGGATATTATCCGATTCCGTGATTATTTTGGCATCTATTTGGGCCGTCATTCGATTTATTGCTTTTTTGATCTCGCTGTCGTTTGTGTTGAATCGGTCGCTTAGTTCTTTCAAGTAAGCGCAACCACGATTGTAATGGCCCTCGAGTATGTTTGATGATACAGGTGAGTGGGTCTTTATGATCTCGTCCATATCGAGCCAGCGATTGTAGATGATGGCGGGGTCTTTCACCAAGGAGGAAGACCCGGGGATGGTTTCGCGGTAAAAGTACAGGCATTCATCCACATATACGATGCTATTGGCTTCGAGGAGCGTTTCCATCATCCAGGGGTTGTCCGCCCAGCCTGCGCCCGGGATTTCAGGCATTCGAATTTCGCTTTTGTCGAGGAAACTCCTTTTATAGATGGCGGTCCAAATGCTCGGGTGATGGTAAAGGAATTCTGCGTCGTCCTCGAGTTTGAACGGTCTGCCTACGGTTTTGATCCGATGGAAGTAGTTTGCTGGCTTGATTTCCTGTTGCGGTGAATCGGCGTTAAGCACGCGCCAATATGCCCCTTTAACAATGTCGGGGAAATCGTTGGATTCTGCTGCTTCGTACAACGTTTTATACATATCAGGTTCGATGTAGTCGTCTGGCTCGACGATGCCAATGTATGTGCCTGATGCGTGGGCAATTCCGGTGTTTACCGCGGCGCCGTATCCAGCGTTCTGCTTGTGAATGACCTTGAAGCGAGTGTCTGCAGCTGCGAAGGTATCCATGATTTTCGGTGAGCCATCGGTCGAGCCGTCGTCGATGCAGATTGCTTCGAAGTCCGCAAACGTTTGGTTCGCGATGGATTCAAGACATTGCTCTAGATACTTTTCGGTATTGTATATGGGGATGATTATTGAGATTGGTGGGGTCATAGTTGTTGCCCGTTTACTTAGCATTTGGTTTGTTCTGGCTGGTTTGGTTTTTATCGACTAAGAACCATTTTTTATTATTGGAAATGATCTTTTTTTCTTTTCGGAGAATTTGGCTATAAATCGCCCAATCCTCTTTAGGGATCTCTGTCTCTTGGATGATTTTCTTTTTTGTATTTATTCCATTTTCGATCGCGCCCAAGATAAGCGACTCTATATCGGGCAGTCTGCTTGGGCCTGCTTCTATCGTTTCTATGATGTTGGATAGGGATTCAAGCTTTATTAATCCTCTGGCTTTGACTTCAAATCCGTCTTGCCCTTTGCTTCTTCCGTCCTCGAATATGAGTACGTACTCTCCTTTGGAGTTATGCGTGAATCCAAAACGGGCGTGGGCGAGTGAATTCCTGAGATGATAGAAGAAACTCATATACACACTCGAGTTTCCGTTTCCAGATATTTCGGTGAAAACGGCTATCTGTCTATCTGGCTTGAGGTAAAAATCCTGTCCGTCTATATTGGCAGAGCTTAGCTCGCTGTCCAATTCGTGGCTATTTTTGGCTTTCTTGAGAGGACATTGGTCGATTCCCGTGATAGCTAAGTTAAGTTGTCTTTTTAAATATCGGGCGCTAAGCCAGGGTTTCGCTCCCCAGATGTCCTCGATTGCGTGTCGCTTGCTGCTCTGAGGCTTGCAAGGTGAATGGATGAGGAAAAAGGAAAGAATATTGTGCCATTCTCTGCTTTCGGCAATTTCCTGTGGAATGTTTTCTTCAATCCAGGGTCTTTTTCTTTTTGTGACAGACATGAGCGCTTTGATTCCTGTTGGCGATGTAGCTTTTGCGTATATTCGAATTGCAACTATTATGCCACGGTTGGGTTTCCGCACATGATTTTAGGTGATTGGATTAAAACTTGATTAGCTTGGAGCAGATTTGAGATCAATCATGACTCTTTAGACTTTGGTCGGGGATGCGGGTGCTGGGCGCCGCCGACTTCACGGGCGTGAGGAGGAGGGCGGTGAAGAGCTGAGCCGCGGGCAGCCTTTCACGCAGCCATATCGGAAAACTATATAGAATGCCTGCGAAGGGAAACCTCGTAGAAAGGCCAGGCACGATCAGGCTCAACCGCCGTGGTGAGCTCGCGCTCGTCAGTGCGCTCGTAGAGACTCTCGGCCACGAGCTGGTCGGCCTCCTCGTCGAGCATGGCGTTAATTGCCTTTTTGACGGTTTTCCTGGCCAGCCCGCGAAGCTCGAACTGCACCGCTTTTCTTCATCGAATGATACGATTGGGTTGGATATGGTCTGCCTCTTAGCATGGTTGAATTCGTTACTCAAATCATACCGACGGCACGTGTCATGTTTTTCGTTGTCCTGGGCGTGTTCGACTTTCAAAATGCGCAAAGAATTTTACGTTGCCACGTCATCTACGTTTGACAATACTTGGGCGATAAGCGGCAGGCGATATTTGGCGATCTTTAAGGATCGGCGACAGGTTTCCGCTTTTACTATTGTTCATAAATGACTTGAATTCTACGGAAGGGGAGGTTGTGAGTGATTCCGAGCTGACGGTAAGGCCAATGCCGCCATCTGCTGTTATCAGTAATTTCGTAGAAGGATTCCCAGATAGTAACTATGAAATCTATTTACGTGAGTTAGTTAACAGCTCCGCCTATTTTCTGGATAAGGGCAAATCAATATACAGTGGACCTCCATCGGAGGAATCAGGCCAATGCGATGCTATTTCTGAGGAATATGAATTGGATTTCAAATTGCTTGATTCGCAAACCAAGTTGATGGCGGTCAGCATTCTAAAAGAACAGCCTATTGTTTTTGCTTCTGGACTCGTAGCGTATACCGAATGTAAAAACCTGGTGGAAAGGTCGAGGTAACGAGACTTCATGCTGCAATGCGTGGACTATCTGTTGATGACCTTGTGAATGCCCGATGTGCTAAAACGAACTGCACCAACGTCCAAAATGATATACCGCAAGTTCTTGAAGTCGTTGAAGCGAAGAAACATGTCCTGATGCTGTTCCCCTATATTTTTTCATTTGAGCAAAAGGTCCATTCCGAAGACCCCATAGAGACTATAAGAGTCGCGATGAATAACGATTTCAGAAATCTGTTTCTATATCGGGAGAAGATATGTCCTGGGTTCGATACGTATCTCACAATAGTATTTTCTGATTCGTTTCTGATATTCAAAATTGTTCACGGTGAGTTTTCGTTGGTAGAGTCCGTTTCAACCGAAAATACGCCAACATACAAACAACTACTTGATTAAGGCGACATATGGGGCTATTAAATTCATGAATTGATCTATCGGGGGCTCTGCTGGAGTTCCTGCGACTCGGTAGGATGAATTGAATTTTTGAGAAAGCACTAGCCTGTATTTTAAAAAGCGCGAATTTCCGCGATTCCGAATACGACGAACATTCCGCGAAGGGCTGACCTACAGGGTATCGTCAACGGTATTACGCAGGTGTCCGGTTTAGATTTTCGTTTTAATCGCTTGGATTTTTTTTGGGAGTAGGCGTTTTGCCGCCAAAGCTGTGCCAGCACTGGCGAAACGGTTTGCTTCATGGATGAGCTGGCGCCATAGGCGCTCGGTGTCTTAAAGAGGGTTGATGTTGAATAATTGCTGCGGTCTGAGGGCGTTAGCGGTTCAGTTCCGCAAGGGATGAATAACCCATTAAAGAGATGATATCCCCAACGTCAATCGTGTGGATTGCGGCTTCTGTTTCGGCGATGATTTTTTTGACGCTTTCGACCAGGCAGCTAAACTGCTCAGCTGTGAGAACAAGCTCTAAATCATCCATTACGTTGTTGAATTTAGTGCTCCCCGATTTGTCTGCCCGTGCGCAGTAGAGCCTCTCGTCATGTGCGCATCTATTTCTGAAGTCTTTGATATGGTCGAAAGCATCTTTTAAGTCCTTGTGGGTGATGCGTTTGCTTTGGGTGTGCGTTTCGCTATACAGGGCTTGAAACCTTCTTGCAATTGCGAATCTGATGGATTCTGGAAGATAGTCGTAGAAGCGAAATACTTGGCCCAAATCAAGGTTGTTCATGATTACCCATAAAGGAACATTGTCATGTTTGTTTATATAGTGGTCGAGATAGAGCTTATTTCTCCTCGGTTTGCCTGTTCTGCCAAGGATGCGGTTCATTTCGCCAATCAATGTTGGGATAAAGTCAGGATATCTTCCATCTGATCGATAATTGTTCTTATCAAGATAAGCCTCATTATCGTTTCTATGTGCTTTGCAGAACTCGTATGTTGCGATGGATTTAAGCGTTGCTTCGGCTAATGTTATGTAGCGAAAAAGTACGTTTCGTAAATGTCGATCCATGACAAATAGAGCGTATAACTCAAAGAACTCAGCACCATTTTTATAGCGATCTTCGCCTTTGGCGGATTGTTTAGCATCTGAATCGATAAAAAGATCTTTATAGCCATTTACAACAGCATAGTAGCCTTCTCGTTCCAAGATGAATTTTGTGCGGTTGTCGGTTTTGAGCCCTCGAGCGTTCATGATGCAGATAAGTTCATCGTGGGTTCGGAAGGGCTTGTCCATTCGCAAATAATCCTTTCGTAAAGCACGAAAACCGCCTTGCGGCGGTTTTCGTGGAATGCGCCGTCCAGATCGAAACGCACTCTCATCACACTGTTAACGATATAGGAAGTATTAAAAAAAACAACATCGTTTTGAAAAATAGCCTTGATATTTTTATGTGTAGTGGTATGTAATCGAACAAAAACACAATATATTGTGTTTTTGTTCGATTACGGGATACTTAATTCATCTCCAGCACTTTGCCCACAACAGCTTTTGCTCCGTACTTCTCCAGGAACCAGCCTGCTCGTAGGCGTATTGCCTGGGCGTTGCTTACGGGCTTCCCGCTCAGGGCAACTTCCAACAGCTTGCGGTCGTGCTTCTTTAGCTGCAATGCACTGGTGCTTCCGTTGTCCCAGAACTCGCGGAAGATGCGGGCATACTCGGACAGCAGCTCGTTGCGTACGCCTTCTGGCAAGCAGAACAGCCCATATAGCACGAATTCGATGGACCAGCTTGTAATTTCCGAGCTGTACTCTTCCAAGCCAAAGCGCTTCTTCCAGGCGCTGAAAATACGCTGGGTCATGGGCAAGTGCTTGCGGCTTTTGGCCTCCAAATCGTCATTGGTTTTCGACGTAAGTGACCCTTCGCGTTCAATGCGGTACTCGTACAACTTGTCGCTTATCAGTGCCGTTTTCCTTGAATTGGGGTAAATGTCGAAGAAAAACACCTGGTCTTCGCCGAAGGGGAGTGCCTCTTCGAAGCGAATGCCACATTCATCCAAGAACGCTTTGCGGCAAGCGGTGCGAATGTAGGGGGTGCTCTGCTCTTCGAACATCAAGGCAGGCTGGAAGCCGTCATACACCACATCTCTCGGGCTAAGCTTCAGCGTAATCCAGGGGGTTGCGGCTTCTGCGGGGTTGCAATAACCGCCAAAGGTAACCACGTCGGCATCGGTTTCGGCGAATACTTCGGCAATGCGCTGGCAGGCATTGGGCGTGAAGCGGTCGTCCGCATCAAGGAAGCCAATGTAGGTTCCGCATGCCGCATTGATTCCCGCATTACGCGCAGAGGAAAGGCCGCCGTTTGGCTTATCCACTATAACGATGCGTGCATCTTCCTTCTGGCGCTTTGCCAGGATTTCGCGTGAGCCGTCGGGGCTGCCGTCGTTTACGCAAACCATTTCGATATCGCTGAAGGTCTGCGCCTGTAGCGAATCAAGGCAGGCGTCCAGATAGCCCTCCACGTTATATACGGGCACAATTATGGAAAGAACGGGGTGTTTGGGGGCGCCTTCGGCGCGGATGACAGTTGGTTTTTCGACCGCCATCGCTACTTCGCCACCTTGTTTTTCAGCAGCTTTGCAATTAGCGGCATGCCGCCAATGCGGTAGTAGTGCTTGAAGGTATTCAGCTTGCCGGGCGCTGCGTATTCGGTGCGGCATTTTGCAAATGTTTCGGGATCTTTGATTAGCGCGCGAAGGTCGGCTTCGGCCCAAGGCTCAAACAGCGCCAGGTCAACGCGGCCGGCGTCCAGATCTGCCTTCAGCTCCTGTGCGGCGCGCTTCAAGAATTCGGCGCGCAGTTCGGCGGAAAGGCGATCGTAGTTCCACAGGTAGCTGTTGAATTTCATGCGCTCCAGCACGCCTTGTAGATGCTGCTTTTTTGCCGGACGCTCATCAAGCCAGCGCTGCATTTCGGCGTACTCGTCGCACACGCAATACACCTTGCCGGGGGAATTTACCGATGAAGCTTCGTTGTCCTGGCGATACTTCAAAATTTGTGTGGCGCTGAATGCGGCTCGTTCGGCGGCGGCCCATACCTTAAAGGCGAAGCCCGCATCCTGGTACGACGCACCTGGCGTCTCCAGGAAGCGAATGTCGTTTTCCTGTAGGAAAGCGCGGTTGTACATACCCGACCAAATTGATGGTTTTGCGTAGAAAGGTTCATACACTTCCTGAGGGTTAACCAGCTTGCTGCAGAGCCCTTCGCTAATTACATGGCAGGGCTCCAGTTTTTCGTTCTGACTCCAGTAGAACCAGAAGTCAGCCTTTACCGCCTGTGCGTTGTGCGTGGTTGCCAGGCTATGCAGCACTTCCAGTGCATCGGGTGTGAACGCATCGTCCGATTCCAAGATGGCTACGTATTCGCCCGTTGCCGCATCAAGCCCTTGGTTCATGGATGCTCCATAGCCGGAATTGGCCTTGTCGATCACGCGAAAACGGCCGTCCGCATCAAGGTATTCCTGCACAATGGCGCGGGAGCTATCGATGCTACCGTCGTTAATGCAGATTGCCTCGAAATCGGTGAAGCTTTGGGCCAGCACGGAATCCAGGCATTCGCGCAGGTATTTCTCCACGTTGTAAATGGGTATAAGCAAGCTAATTGCGGGCACGGCGGATCCTTTCGCTATTGCTGCGCAGCGTGCGTTTTGTTTAACATTTCTATGATAAAGGTTATGGCTCGGGTTGCCTGTTCCGCCGGTGCGTCTCTGGCAAAAAGAGATAAAAATGGGCTGAGGTTAATGGGCCCCCATGTGCCGGCGGTGTGTTTGGCGAATGCTGTTTTCCTTGTTGCTGTTAAACGCTTTGTTGGTAACAGGATCTGAAGCTCGAGGTAAATAACCTTGAGGGGGAGTAGACTTTCCGTGGTGGGAAAAAGGATAGGTACCAGGTTTCCGCTGAAAGCATCGGGAGGTTATCTTGGGGTTAGAAAGTGAATCAACGGCAGAGAAAACGGGGTTTTCCAAGGTGAAGCTCTGGTTTACTCGCAACGCAAAATTGCTGGTGGTGTGCTTTGCGGTGGGCATGATCTGCCATGCGCAGATGTACCTGAACGGCCTTTCGAACCCCGATGCGGTTGTTTCTTTGAGCAACCCCAATGGATACGGAAGCTTTATTCCGCATGCTTGGGATATTAGCTTGGGGCGTTGGGGCTTGCTGTTTGCTGCCTGCGCTAAGTTTGGGCTGTGCTCGCCTATTCTTACCTCCGCAATCACCATTGCCCTGTTTACGCTGGGCGTTGTTGCGCTGATAGATAGGCTGGGCATCAAGCGCGCTTGCTTGCGGTACGCTTCTTCGATTCTGCTCATCGCTTCGCCCTTCGTTTCCTGCTGCATCACGTACTACTACTGCTCGAATTCGTACGCGCTCTCGTTTTTATGCGCGGTACTGGCAGCATGCCTGGTCGGGCGCGTTGGGGCTGTTGGCAAGCCAGTTGCCCTTGTTGGGGCGGTTGCGTTGTTGGCGTTTTCGCTCGGTTGCTATCAAGCGAGCCTGGGCGTGTTTTGCGTTGCGGTGCTGTTGGTGATGGTTCGCTCGCTTATGGGCGGCAGCGCCGATTCGCTCAGCGCCAAGCAGCTTGCGGTGTTCTTCGGCGTTGCCGTTGCGGTATGCGCGGCGGGCGCTGTGCTGTACTACGCGCTAACCGAGCTGTCTTTGTTTGTGATAGGCATCAGCCTTTCTACCTACGGCGGAGCCTCCTCGGTTGGCGCTGGCAGCATTCTGGGCTCTTTGACGTCGTCTGTCCCCAGCGCTTACGTTGCCTTTTCTGACGGCTTGTTCAGCCACGGCATTTTCGGGAACCACTTTGCATGGGTGTACGTGGCAGCTGTTGGCATGATTATTGCGGCGGTTGCGTTTGTCCGTCTTGCTGCGATCAGCGGCGTGAAGCGTTTGGGGGCGAGCGCTATGGCGCTGCTTTGCGTTGTGCTTATCCCCTTTGCTGCAAACGTTATTCTGGTTATCGTTCCCAGCTACGGGTATCCCACCCTGCTTATGCTGGGCGGCTTCGTGGCTTCTTTTCTGCTTCTGCCCCTGTTGGTGCAGCTTTTGCTCGATTCACCCGATCGAGGCAATGCGCGCCCGCGCGTACCCGCGAAGGCAATGTCCGTCGGCTGCTGTTGCCTTATTGCCGTAGGGGCGTGGTCGTACGCGCTGCAGTCGAATGCGGATGCCGAGGTTATGCAGGCATGCCAGAATCAAACCGCTTCTTTGGCCACCCGAATTGCCGGCGTGCTAGACGCGAACCCCGATGTGCAGGCGGGCGCGAAGGTATTGATCGCCGGCAAGCCCGAAGCGGGCAGCTTTCCGAACACCAGCGATTCCTACGTTCACGCAAGCAGCTATGCGAAGTGGGGCATGGTTTGGGACAATCATTACCAGAACAACATGCGTTCTTGGGACGTGATAATGAAGCAGTTTGCGGGGCAGAGCTTCAACTACTGCTCGTTTGACGAATGCGCCAAGGTTATTCGATCAAGCAGATTCGCGAACATGCCGCTGTATCCTGCCAATGATTCGGTGACAACCATCGACGGCGTTGTGGTTGTTAAGATATCTGACATAAGCAAGTATTCGGAATAGCGGCGCGCGCTGACGCCGAAGCGTTTAGAGTTCATGAGGGGCGCTGGGCATATGGGAAAACGACATCACGGCAAGGGCGAAGCGAACGGTACGTCCGCCTCGCGGGGGCGTAATGGCGCCGTGAGCGTCGATGCCGCGGACGCTGCCGCTGCGCATGGGTGCGGCGATGCAGCTGTCTATGCCGATGTTGCCCGTAGCGGTACGGGTGCTGCGGAAGCTTCGGGCTTGGTGAGCACCGCAGACGTCCCAGCCCAACCCTCCAGCGCTCCGTTCTTTTCGATTGTTCTGCCCACGTATAGCTCCGAGCCCTACCTTGCCGCTGCCTTGGGCGATTTGCAAGACCAGCTGTTCACCGATTGGGAAGCCATCGTGGTGAACGATTGCTCGCCCGATGGCAGCTTGGCCATCGCGCAGCAGTTCGCCGCCGCCGATGCGCGCATTCGCGTTGTATCGCACGAGGTGAACCGAGGGCTTTCGGCGGCGCGCAATACGGGTTTTGCCGCTGCTCGGGGGCTCTATGTGTGGTTCCCCGACCCCGACGATCGATACGATTTCACCTTTCTGCAGAGCGCGTACAACTCGCTTCAGCAGCACGAAGCGCCAGTGGTTATGGTGGGTCATGTGGAAGAATTCTACGACGCTGGTGGCAAGGTAGAACGCGTGCAGGAGTTCACTTTCAGCCAGGAATCGGCGCATTTTGGAAAAACCAAGCTGCGTAAGCACGTGTTGGAGTTCGAAAAGGGTACGCATTACGGCTACGCCTGGAACAAGGTGTACGAGCGCAGCTATCTGCAGCAGGGCGGCTTTACCTTTACCGAAGATTTGCCGCTTATCGAAGATATTGAATTCAACATCCGCGTGTTCCAAGATTTGCCTGGCCTGAACGTGATTGGCGCACCGCTGTATCGCTACGCCAAGCGCGAGACGGGCAACCTAACCAGCAAGTTTGTACTGCGTTACTACGAGGTGCATCGCGCGCGCATTGAAATGTTGCGTAACCAGCTGGATTCATGGGGTTTGCTTGATGCCGGCGCCAAGGCCACGCTCGGTGCGCTGTATGCTCGCTATATTCTTTCGGCGTTGGAACGTAACAAGCAGAAGGAAAGCGGCATGAGCGGCTCTGCGCAGAAGGAATGGCTGCAAGGTGTGTTTGCCGATGATCTGTTCAACGAGTTGGTGCCCTGTGCGCAAGCCGACAGCCAGGCGTTGCGCCTGTGCTTGAAGCCCCTGCAGCAGCGTAATGCGTCGAAGTGCCTGGCGCTAGGCGGTGCTATTCATGCTGCCAAGAACGGCGCTCTGCACAACTTGTTTGTGAGACTGAAATCCGGCAGGTGAGACAATAGGGGGCAGGTCTCGCTTTTCACTTGTGGCATAGTGGCTGGTACCGAATCCCACGCGCAGGTTCCATTGCAACCTGGCGCCAAATCGAAAGCGGGAAAACGATAGCCGCCCCCTATTTTTCTGGGATGTTGCATTTCGGCAACACGCTGGGTTTGTTTTGCTGCTAGGCGTACAATCGGACGCGGTAATCAAGCGAAAAGGGGGCTTGCGGTGGATCTTTCCATTGTCGTGCCATGCTACAACGAAGAAGGATCGCTGCCGCTGCTGTTCAGCGCGGTGGATGATGCTTTTGCCACCTCGGGAGTGTCGTACGAGCTGGTTTTGGTGAACGACGGCAGCTCCGACGGTACGTCGCACCTGCTGCATGAGCTGCCCACTCCTGCATCGGCCGAACGTATCGTCGTGGTCGATTTTTCCCGCAACTTCGGCAAGGAAAGCGCACTGCTCGCAGGCCTTCAACATGCCGAAGGGGATGCGGTTGGCCTGATGGACGCAGACTTGCAACAGCCTCCTGCAACGTTGCTTGAAATGTACCGCATGCTGCAGGCCAACCCTAGCGCCGATTGCGTAGCCGCATTCCAAGAGCATCGAAACGAAGGCGCGGTGCTGAGCTTCTTCAAGCACGCGTTCTACAAAACGTTCGACGCAACCTCCAAGCTCAATGTCATGTCCGATGCCTCCGATTTTCGCGTGTTCCACCGCAGGGTGGCCGATGCGCTTCTTTCTATGCCGGAAAGCTTCCGCTTTTCGAAAGGCATGTTTGCCTGGGTGGGTTTCGAGACATTGCCGTTTCCCTACACGCCGGCAAATCGCGTTGAGGGCGAAACGAAGTGGTCGTTCCGGAAACTAATGCGCTACGGCATCGGCGGAGTACTTTCGTTTACCACATTTCCGCTGAAAATTGCCGCGGTGGCGGGTCTCGTTGCCACGCTTGTCGGGTTGGTTCTGCTGGTCGAAGTCATTGTCGAGCAATTTATCAACCCCGCCATGCCATCGGGCTATCCTACGCTTCTGTGCGTGCTCCTTTTGATGGGCGGGCTCATTTTGGTAACGCTGGGTGTGATCGGCGAATACATCGCACGCATCTACATCGAAACCAAGCGCCGCCCAGCCTATATCGCGAAATCGGTAGAAGTCCGAACTAGCACCAACCAGGTAGGAAAGTAAGGGTAGGTGCCCGATTTCCACTTTGCGAGCTGAGCCGCGTTTGCAATGAAGCGTGCGTACGAGGTTCGGCGTCAGCCGCTATGCCATAGGCGAAGAGGAACCGCTTCCTTGCTTCCCGTGCCCGAGGAGCAAGGAGAGCGCGGTTCAATACGGCGCCTCATCCGAATGCAGGTCTGTGTAAAACCATATTTCACATTTCAGAAAGGACGTATCTATTATGGCAAAACCTACGTATATCTTAATCCGTGAATCCAGCAACGAATCCGGCTACACAGCACATTCGTTCCCTACCGAAACGTCAGCATACAAAGCCATGGACTGCATGGTGGAATCTGATGCTGCTGCCATTGAAGCGACATACCACTTATCACCCCGTGTGGAACAGGTATCGAGCTATAAAACACAGCTCATCTTCGATGCAATCATCGCTGAGTCTGACATGACCGTAAAAATTACGTACAGCGTTTATGCGGTCGAAAAGTAAATCTACTTATCGAAAATATAAAAAATGGGGAACAATCTTTCATCTCGATTGTTCCCCATGCTATCTATTCGTACCACGGCTCGCTCGCAGTGGTATATTTTTTATTCTTTTTTATGCTGATTTTCTCTAATTCGTTTGGCCCTCTTGATAGGGGTACTTTTCCAGCAGTTCCTGCACGGTGATGAAGCTGTAGCCTTGTTCCTTCAACTTAGGGAGCGCCTGGCGAAGGCCTTCGATGGTCTGGCTGCGGTCGCCGCCGCCATCGTGCATCAGGATGATGTTGCCGGGGCCGGCGCTCTGGATGCGCTGGGCAATAACGTCGGCGCCGGGCTTCTTCCAGTCGGTGGTGTCAACGTTCCAGCCGATTTCCGCCGTAACAATGCCTTCAAGGTCGGTGGCAACCGAAGTGTCGAAATTGCCGCCCGGGCAACGGAAAATAGTGCTTGCTTCCTGGCCGGTGGCGTTTTTGATTGCCTCCAGGCCCTTTTGCACTTCCTGCTTGCGTTCGTCGGTCGACATCTTGATAAGGCTTACGCCTTCGCCACTGCCCTCTGCGTGGTCCCACGTGTGAGTGCCAATTTCGCAGCCCATGCTTGCGGCACGCTGCAGTTCCTTTTCATGCCCGCTAATGCATTGGCCAACGGTAAAGAAGGTAGCCTTGGCATCGTTCTGTTCAAGGATGTCCAGGATCTCGTCGGTTTGTTTATCCCATGGGCCGTCGTCGAACGTGAGCGCAATAACCTTGTCGCCGTTGCTGTTCACGTTGTAGTACTGAACGATGTTGTCGATCGGTTCTTTGGTGGTAACCGTGGCGGTGATGCCTGATTCCTTGCCTGTGCGCGTTACCTGTTCGCCGTCCTGGGCATTGTTGCTGTACAGGTGAACTGCGCCAACGCCCTTCAGTTCCGTTTTGTGCGGAAGGGTTTGGGGTTCGCTGTCGGTGTAGGGCTCGGTGATGTCGGTGCCATTGGAGATCTCGATCTTGTCGCCGCCGTTCAAGTGCATGCCCATATCGTCGGTGTCGTTTCCGTTCACCTTTGCGGTGCAGCGGGTGCCTTCACCTTGACGGATGGTGCTGCCATCGACGGCTACGTAGTTGCCAGGCGTTACCGAAACCACGTTGTTGTCCAGAAGGCCGCCAACGCTGCGCTCGGCGCCCGAAATGGTTACCTGGTCGCCGTTTAGCGTGACCTCAACCGGCTTCGACCCCATCCAGTTGTTGAAGGCGAATACGCCAACGATGGCAAGCACCACAACAACGGCAACGGCGATAAGGCTGCCGCGCGTGAAGAAGTCGGCCTTCTGCTTGGGCGCATAGTTGTTGTTGCCCAGGTAGCGAGCTGCCTGGTATGTGGATGCGTTGGTGGGCGAAGCCTTTTGGGCACCTTCTTTGGTGCGCTGGTATTTAGCGCGTGAATAGGCAGACGGGTCGTTGCCGCGCATGTTTTGCACTACGGGTATCTGCTGTGAAGGCTGGCCTTGCTGCGGCTGTGCTGCCTGAACGCGCATGCTCTGGCTGGGTTGCGAAGCTGCGGCACCGCGACGAACGGGGCGCTGCTGGCGTTGAGCCGCGGAGGGGCGCTGACCTTCAACGCGCGGCATGCGCTGGCTTGCCTGGGCGCTGGGGCGCTGACTGCGCTGGCTGCTGACAGCGCGGCGGGATTGGCGCGCCTGCTCGTTGCCGTTTTGCTGCATGCGCGGCATGCGCTGGCTTGCGGAAGGGTCGCCTGCGCCTACGTGCTGGTTGGCATCTTGTGGCATTGCAACGCGCGGCATCCGCTGACTGCCCTGCATGTTGGGGCGCTGGCCTTCGACTCGCGGCATGCGCTGGCTTGCGCTTGCGGAAGCGTGCTGATCCCAGGCCGACACGTTGGACATGTTTCCATTGGCCGTGTATCCCTGGTTTGTTTGGGCAGGCTGGTTCGTGGCAACGCGCGAATGGGCAACATGGTCGTTGCCGGCACCTGCATACGCAGGGAATGTGGACGATGCGCCGCGTTCCTGACCTGCTGGTTTGTTCTGCACGCGTTCGTGCATGAACGAAGCCGTGGGGTCGTGCTGGCTGTATAACTCGCGTTCGCGCTCAAGCTCGTCACGTGCACTGGGCACGGAAGTGCGAGGTGCGGTGGAACGGCGGGTTGGTTGGCGACGCGCTGGTCGGCGCGGTGGTTCGTTTGAATTGGTCATATATTCTAAAACTCCCTAAAATCCAATCTCCTTATTGTACTCGGCTTGGTTGCGGGTGAGTGCTTTATACACAATTGTTAGGTGCCGGTTATGCAAGTTCTTCATCGGTGTGTTTCTGGGTGCCTGGCGATGGCAAGATTGTGCCCTGATGCGTTCCCGGGCACTCGCCGATGGCAAAATGCCCGCGAAATGCGTTCCCCAGCGTCCGACGGTGGCGGGATTGCGCTCTGATGCGCCCTTGGCCTGACTGGCAGTGGCAAGATTCCGCCGCGGTGCGTTCCCAGGCGGCAATCCGTGGCAATTTTTTCACTCCATGTATCCCAAAAGGGGCCTCGGACGGGAAAATCGCCCCTTCCTGGCAAGATTCGCACGCCATGCATCCGAAACGAGCTGGCTTTGGCAAGATATGAGCGCCATGCATCCGAAATGCCCTGCAAACAGCCGTTTGGGAATACACCGCGCGGAGATCTTGCCAGGAAGGGGCCCTTTTCGCTGCACGGGCCCCTCGAATCATGCACGGCGCGCAGATCTTGCCATCCGTCGCAGCGCCGAACAGCGCGAGCGATCGCAGCCACGGCGCCACCCTTATGGGCGGCGGAACGGGGCGCGGGCGGCTTCTTGTCGGGCGGGGTGACGCTGCTAAAGGAGTGCGTGGTGTTGTGGGGTGTCGAGCGCTGGCGGCAAAGCTGGCATCAGTGAAGCTCCGCTTGCAAGTCTCTGACGCCGATAACCTCGCCGAATCTTGAGAGTCAGCATTCGCGGGGAGGGTTCAGGGCGGGACGGCGGCAAGGAGGCGCCGGTCAAGCGGTTCCGCCGAGTGAGGCCCGCGTGCTAGTAACCTCCAGTAGCACGTTCAAAGAAAAAGTTAACCCGTTGGTACTTTTCCTGTTGACAATACCCCCTGGGGGTATATAGTTGCAGCGTAAAACAAAGAAGGGGAGAAGAGGCTCTCTCGTTCCCACCAGTGAAAAGGGTCACCATGGGCGAAGAATTGTCCAAAGCATGCTGCTCGGAAAAAACGGAAGCTCCAAAGCGTATATGCGAGTGCCGTCATAAAGCAACGGAGCGCAGCGCCGAATTCCAAAGCGAATTGCAAAAGCGCCTGAATCGCGCCATCGGTCAGCTGAATGGTGTGAAAAGCATGATCGAAGACAACCGTTATTGCGGCGATGTGCTCATTCAGCTTTCCGCTGTGGAAAGCGCCGTGCATACCGTGTCAGAGATGCTGCTGCGCGACCATCTGGAAACGTGCGTAACCGAACGCGTACGCGAAGGCGATGCCGAAGTAATTGACGAGGCCATGCAACTCATCAAGCGTTTCGCCCACTAAGGGCGGGTTTGTTCGGCTGGTGCTCGACCGCAGCCTGTCAAGTTGGCTTTCGTGTGGATCCTGACTGCCGCCGACTGCTGCCGACTGCCGCTGCAACTGTCCCGTTCGTGCAGATATCGACTGCCGCCGAGACTACCGCCGTAGTTGCCGTCCGCGAGGATCCCGATTGCCGCCGGTTTGGTTGGCGGTTCGTTCGGCCGGCAGTTCACCCCCCCAATCGCAAATTCCAAGAGGAGATACACCATGAAGATATCTTTCAACGTCCAAGGAATGACATGCGCTGCCTGCTCGGCGCGCGTCGAGAAAGCTACCAGCGCGGTCCCCGGTGTGGCGAGTGTTGCCGTGAATCTCCTGAAGAACTCAATGGAAGTGCAGCTTGCCGCCGATGCCAATGCCGCCGAAGTTACAGGCGCCATTGAGGCAGCCGTGAAGAAGGCGGGCTACGGCGCTAGCCCCAAAGGCCAGGCGGGCGCACCCGATGGGCCAGGCGCTGCTGCTACAGGCTTAGGCGTCGCTGCGAGCAATCCGAACGCCACCGCCGAAGCCGAGCAGAAGAGCATGCTGCACCGCCTGATTGCCTCGCTCGTGTTCACGGTGCCGCTGTTCTACATCTCTATGGGCGACATGTTCGGCTGGCCGTTGCCCGGTGTGCTCACTGGCATGGAGAACATGATGGTGTATGGGCTTACCCTGTTTGTGCTGCTGGTGCCCGTCATTTTCATCAACTTCAAGTTCTTCCGTGTGGGCTTTCGTGCCTTGGCGAATCGCGCCCCCAACATGGATTCACTCATTGCACTAGGCTCGGGTGCCGCCACGGTATACGGCGTATATGCGCTGTTCAACATGGCATTCGTTATGGGACATTCCAATATGGAAGCCGCTCATCATTTCGCCATGAACCTTTACTTCGAATCGGCGGCCACGATCCTGACGCTCATTACGCTGGGCAAGTATCTTGAAGCGCGCGCGAAGGGCAAAACCACCAGCTCGCTTTCGAAGCTTATGGATCTTTCTCCCAAAATGGCAACGCGCGTGGAAGACGACGTTGAAGTGCAGGTTCCTGCCGCAAGCGTGCGCGTTGGGGACGTGCTCATGGTGCGTACGGGCGAATCGGTGCCGGTCGACGGCGTGGTGCTGGAAGGTGAAGGGTCGGTCGACGAATCCGTTATTACGGGCGAGCCTCTACCGAAGAGCGTGAATGCTGGCAGCGCGGTGACGGGCGCCACCGTGAACACGGCGGGCTGGTTCACGATGCGTGCCGAACGCGTGGGCGAAGAAACCGTGCTGGCGGGCATTATTCGTCTGGTCGACGAAGCCACCAGTTCCAAGGCGCCCATCGAAAAGATGGCCGATAAAATCAGCGGCGTATTCGTGCCGGTGGTTATCGCTATCGCGGTGGTGGTGTTTGCTGTGTGGCTAGCCGTGGGGGCGGAGCTTTCCGTGGCGCTTACGTACGCGATTTCCGTACTGGTAATTTCATGCCCCTGCGCGCTGGGATTGGCAACGCCTACCGCCATTATGGTGGGCACGGGACGCGGTGCCGCGAACGGGATTCTGGTGAAATCTGCCGAGGCGCTGGAAACGGCGCGCGGCGTGAAGACGGTGGTGCTGGATAAAACGGGCACCATCACTAAGGGGGCTCCGCAGGTAACTGATGTTCTACCAGTGGGCGTGCGGGCCGAAGAGCTGCTGCGGCTTGCCTATGCACTGGAAAAGCCTTCCGAGCATCCGCTGGCTCGCGCGATGGTGCTGTACGCAGCGGGTGGCATCGGTGCTGATGCGGTAAAAGAGTCTGCCGAGCTGGTTTCCGGATTCAAACAGGTTCCTGGTCAGGGCGTTTCCGCCTGTGTTTCGGGTGCGGCGTGCTATGCGGGCAATGCGCGCATGATGGCCGAGTGCGGCATCGCGGTGGATGCTTCGCAGGCTGAAGGGCTCGCCGACGAAGGCAAGACCGTCACCTATTTCGCTTGCGATGGCAAGTTGGTAGGCATTATTGCCGTAGCGGATGTACCGAAAGCAACCAGCGCTGCCGCCATTGCGCAGTTGCGGGCGATGGGCATTCGCACGGTGATGCTCACGGGCGATGCTGAGCGAACCGCTCTTGCTGTGCAGCGTCAGGTGGGCACTGACGAAGTCATTGCCGGCGTGCTGCCCGCCGAAAAGGAGCGCATTGTTCGCCAGCTTTCCGCGAAGGCTCCGGTTGCTATGGTGGGCGACGGAATCAACGATGCTCCGGCATTGGCTCGTGCGGATGTGGGCATTGCCATTGGCGCCGGCACCGATATTGCGCTTTCTAGTGCCGATATCGTGCTGATGCACAGCGACTTGGCCGATGTGCCCGCTGCCCTGGATCTTTCGCGTGCCACTATGCGCAACATCAAACAGAACCTGTTCTGGGCGCTGTTTTACAACGCCATCTGCATTCCTGTGGCGGCAGGCGCGTTTGCGTGGGCGGGTTTCAGTCTGAATCCGATGATCGCGGCGGCGGCCATGAGCGTAAGCTCGGTATGCGTGGTCACCAATGCTTTGCGTTTGCGCGGGTGGAAGCCGCAGCGCATATCCGCGACGTCGGCAAGTGCGGCGGACGTTGTTGCCGCTGGCGGGGCCGTGGCGAGCGGTCCTGTCTCGGACGGCGAAGCTACGGCTGGCGGTGCGGCAGCAGTCGCGGCCGTAGC
>OLPZ01000330.1_pt1 | contig 38199 bp, 33 predicted proteins | sample 1672711 | NCBI WGS metagenome assembly OLPZ01 (sample SAMEA3136716, study PRJEB25190) | human gut metagenome
AGGAGGAATCAAACATGACGATTAAGCAGACGGCGGGCAGGGATGCCCTGGGGGAATTCGCCCCCAAATTCGCACAGCTCAACGACGATGTGCTGTTCGGCGAGGTGTGGAGCCGAAAAGACAGGCTCTCCCTTCGAGACCGCAGCGTGGTGACGGTGGTTGCCCTGATGGCGCAGGGGCTGACGGACTCTTCGTTCCATTTCCATCTGATGTCCGCAAAGAGCAACGGCGTGACCAAGACGGAGATAGCGGAAATCCTTACGCACGCGGCGTTTTACGCGGGATGGCCCAAGGCGTGGGCGGCCTTCCGCATGGCGAAGGAGGTCTGGGCGGATGAGGACGACGGCGCCGACGCAAAGGCCCGACACCAAAACGAGATGGCCTTTCCCATCGGTGCCCCCAACGACGCATTCGCGAAGTACTTTATCGGGCAAAGCTACCTCGCGCCCCTTTCCACCGAGCAGGTCGGCATTTACAACGTTACGTTCGAGCCCGGCTGCCGCAACAACTGGCACACCCACCACGCCAAAAGCGGTGGCGGACAGATCCTCCTCTGCGTGGCTGGTCGAGGGCTTTACCAGGAATGGGGCAAACCGGCACAAGAGCTGTGCCCTGGCGATGTAGTGAATATTCCCGCGGGCGTAAAGCATTGGCACGGTGCGGCGCCTGACAGTTGGTTCTCCCATCTCGCGGTGGAAGTTCCAGGTGAGGAGACCTCCAACGAGTGGTTGGAGCCCGTGGACGACGAGCAATACTTTAAAGCGACTGACAAGGAGGCTTAGGCATGGAGCAGTTGAAGCTGACGCAGGAATGGGACAAGGTGTTCCCTAAAAGCGAGATGGTGGGGCACGGCAAGGCGACCTTCCGTAACCGATATGGCATCGCGCTGGCGGCTGATGTGTACGTGCCGAAGAACGCGGAAGGCAAGCTGCCCGCTATCGCCGTCAGCGGTCCGTTTGGCGCGGTGAAGGAGCAATCGTCCGGCCTTTATGCGCAGAAGATGGCAGAACTGGGCTTTTTCACGCTTGCCTTCGACCCGTCCTATACAGGCGAAAGCGGCGGTACGCCCCGCTACGTAGCATCCCCGGACATCAACACCGAGGACTTCTGCGCAGCGGTGGACTTCCTCTCCGTACAGGAAAACGTCGACCCGGAGCGCATCGGCACCATCGGCATCTGCGGTTGGGGCGGCATGGCAATCAATGCCGCATCCATCGACACTCGTATCAAGGCTACCGCGGCTATGACCATGTACGATATGACCCGCGTGACTGCAAACGGCTATTTTGATGCCGAGGATTCCGAGCAGGCGCGCTTCGAGAAGCGGAAGGAGCTGAACGCGCAGCGCACCGAGGACTATAAAAACGGCAGCTACGCGCTAGCGGGCGGCGTGGTCGATCCGCTGCCGGAGGACGCGCCGCAGTTCGTGAAAGACTACTACGCCTACTACAAGACCCCGCGAGGCTACCATCCCCGCAGCCTGAACTCCAACGGTGGCTGGAGCGTGACGTCCTCGCTGTCGTTTTTGAATATGCCGATCTTGCAGTACGCCTGCGAGATCCGCTCCGCCGTGCTGCTGGTGCACGGCGAGAAGGCGCACTCGCGCTATTTCAGCGAAACCGCGTACGGCAAACTGACTGGAGACAACAAGGAATTGCTCATTATCCCCGGTGCCAACCACACCGACCTCTACGATCAGATAGAGGTCATTCCGTTTGAGAAGCTGGGCGAATTCTTTGGGGAATATCTGAACAAAACGGGTGGGTTGCCGAAGCCGCCATTCTGTCGCTAGTCGACGTTAACAGGGGACGGAGCGCCGTTTAGGAATCCCTCAATTGCGCTCGAATTCGAACTCATCCCCAGCGCGCCTTCCCCCTCCAGCGCGCATTCTTCCACAACCTGGCTTTTCCCTTTCCACTCTTCCAGCCCCGGGCAAAAGAAAAGGGAGCCGACCGTACGGTCGGCTCCCGTGGTTTCAAGAGGCAAAACATATCGCCAGCAAAACTTCCTCTGTACCACTGGTTCGCAAATATGCCAGGCGGGGCTTCGTTACATACTCGTCTGCCCCGCCTGGCATCGCCTTTGCGTTAGAGCACCCACGCCTCGCTTTCGCGCTGCAGCTCCAACATGCGTCGGTATCTGCCATCGGGCTTCCCGCGTAACTCCGCCGGACTGCCCTGCTCCACCACACAACCGCCTTCGAGCACCACGATCTTGTCGGCATTGTCGACCGTGCGCATACGATGCGCGATGACAAGAACCGTCTTGCCCTGAAGCAGCTCAGAAAGGGCAGCTTGCACGTGTGTCTCGTTTTCCACGTCAAGTGAAGCCGTTGCTTCATCGAGCAGCACGATCGGAGCGTCTTTCAGCAGGGCGCGCGCAATCGAGATGCGCTGGCGTTCTCCACCGGAAAGCCTGCTGCCGTTTTCCCCGATCATCGTGTCGTAGCCGTTGGGCAAACGCTCCACGAACTCGTCGCAGCGCGCCGCCCTCGCCGCAGCAAGAACTTCCTCGTTCGTAGCATCCTTCTTCCCGAGGCGAATGTTCTCACGCACGGTGTCGTCAAAGAGCACCACGTCCTGGAACACCTCGGAGAATGCAGAAAGCAGCGTTTCCGGATCGACAGTAGAGACGTCAACACCGCCCACGAAAACCGCGCCAGAGCTTACGTCCCAAAAACGTGAAGCGAGCTTGACGGCCGTGCTCTTGCCCGAACCGGACGCGCCAACAAGCGCTGTCACCTGCCCTTCCCGCGCCTTGAACGATACGCTGCCCAAGACGTCCTCGCCGTCGGCATATGCGAAGCCCACGTCTTCGAAGACCACGTCATAGCCCTGAGGCTCGAACGAGGTGCTACCCGTCTGGACCGGCTCGTTCTCGATGGCGCGCATGCGCTCCAGGCTTAAACTCATGTCCATCAGCTCGGCTACAGCCTGCAAAACAACGTTGATGGGATCGTAGACCCTAGTCACCGCCAACAGGTATACAAAGAACACGAGGAAGTCGACCTGCCCGGTCACGAGCAGCATCGTCCCCACCACGATGACGGATGCTATTCCCAGACGTAGAAAGCCCTGGGCAGAGCATACCGCCACACCCATAGCCAACTCGGCATCGATCTTCTCTCTCTCGAAACGATCGATGCGGCAATCAAGCTCACCCTGGAATACGCCCACCTTATTGAGCGAGCGTATCTCACGATGGCATTCAAGGTATTCCTGCAGACCATCGGCAAACGAAAGGGATGCCGCGTTCTTCTTCGCGGTATGCGACTTCTGGATGCGTGCAGTCAGAAGCAACGCCGCAAGCGCCACGGGAATGGGCCAGAGAGCAGATGCCGCCAGCCTCCAGTCGAACGCAAACATCATAGCGGCGAATACCAGCGTCGAAGCGCCCATGCCGAAAATCTGCGGCATAGTGTGCGAGAACAGGCGCTCCTGATCGGAGCAGTCCTTCATGATAACGCTCGTCAAGTCGGCCAGATCGCGTTTCCCGAAGAACGAGAGCGGAAGCAGGCGCAAACGCTCCGCGATGGCGATACGCTTGCGGGCGCTTTCTTGGTAGACCACCGTGTACGTCGCGCGATATTCCCACATCTGCGTGACGAACATCACGACAAGTGCCACCACGATGCCCACTGCGTAGAGCGCCATGTCTGGCAGGCCGACAGCAGGGTCATCCAGGTACCTGATAAAATCGCTTGCAGCGAAGTACAACACCACAATGGGCAGCATCAGCATCAGGTTCGCCAACGCGCAGAACCCGGCACCGCGCATGAAGTCCTTCATGCCTTGATCGGTCAAGGCAAAAGCATCTTGAATCCTACGCCACATGGCTGTCACCCCCTTCAATCCTCCACGTCGCACTTGTTCGGTAGTCTCGCCACATGCGCGCATACAGTCCGCCTTGCGCGACAAGTTCTTCGTGAGTACCCTGCTCCACGACAGACCCACGGTCAATGACAAAGATGCGATCCGCATTCACGACGGTTGACAGACGATGTGCAATCATAAGCACCGTCTTGTCTTCGCAAAGCGTCGCAAGAGCCGCTTGGATCAATGCCTCGTTTTCGGGGTCGGCAAACGCCGTTGCCTCGTCAAGAACCACGATTGGGGCTCCCTTCAGAATGGCACGTGCAAGCGCGATGCGCTGACGCTCTCCCCCGGAAAGGTACACGCCAGCTTTTCCTACCACGGTGCTCACGCCATCGGGGAACTTCGCAATGATGTCGTCGCACTGGGCCGCATGTAGAGCTGCAAGCACCTCGGCATCGCTGGCATCAGGGCGGCCCGCACGCACGTTGTCAGCCAAACTTCGCTTGAACAGCCGATCGTCTTGGAACACGAAAGAAACGGCACCCATCAATTCCTCGGCAGGAATGCGTCGCACATCTGCCCCGCCCACCAAAACGGAACCCTCATCTGCGTCCCAAAAGCGCGGGACGAGCGACGCGAGCGTCGACTTGCCGCCGCCCGACGGCCCAACAAGAGCCACCGTCGCTCCGGCGGGAACAGATAGCGATACGTCGCGAAGCGCCGGTTCCCTGGACCCAAGGTACGAGAAGCTGACGCCCGAAAGCTCGATGCTCGCCTCCTTCGGGTGGAGAGCCTTGGCAGACTCCACCTCGGCGATGGGAGCAACTTCTATGATCGTGTTCATCCGCCGCAGCGCGTCCTCAGCGATCATGACCGCTTCCGACGAATACATGACCTTCGACATCATCGTCGTCGTCATCGCCGAGAAAAACGCATAGAACAGGAAGTCAGTCAGAAACGCCGGGAAATCAGGCGCGACGCCGGCAAGCGCAATGCCCGCAGGCACGAGCACCGCAAAGGTCGAGTTGATCGCAACCAGCTGCACGACTTGGGGTCGTCGGCAATACTCGGTATAGTTCGTCGCCATATCGCGATAGTCGATGATCGCCTCGTGGAACGCCTTGAACGAAAGCACCGTCTGCTGGAATACCTTTACCACAGGTATGCCGCGAACGTATTCGGTTGCAGCAGCGCTCATGCGCATGAGGGCCGCCTGGTAAAGTTCCATGAAATGGCGGCCGCCTTTTTCGTCCTCGCGGCCCATCATCCACCACATCGCAGCAAAGGAAACGGTGATGGGGACAAGGCACAGAAGTCCCATCCTCCAGTCGAACAGAAACGCCACGACAAAGAAGATCACCGGGGTGGCAAAAGAACCAACGAAATCGGGCAGCTTGTGGGCGATGAGGTCTTCAGTCTGACCCGCGCACCCATCGATCACGCGCCGCATCTCCCCTGACGAGTGCGCACTAAAATACCCTATCGGGATTCGCGCCACGTGGCGAACCATCGCTTTGCGCATATTTGCCGCAATACGGAAGGCCGCAAGATGCGAAGCCATGAGCGCGCCAAAATACACGATGATACCCAACACGGCGAAAACTACAGCAAGCACAGCCCACATCGCGGCAGATGATGCTTCTGCCCAGTTCGGGTACACCGAAACCAAGTCGCGAACCACGAACCATACGCAAACAAGCGGCATCACGCTGAGCACGGCGTTTAGGAGCGAAAGACCGCATCCTACATACGCCAAAACCCGCCGCTTGCCAGCAAACCCTAACAGTTCAAGAATCGCGTTTTTCTTCTTGGCAGGATCTTCTTTCCCCACGTCCTTTCCTACTCCTGCCGTTAGAGTACCGTCTTCCCTGGTCATTGCCATATTTACCTCCCGCCGTTAACCTACATGCCAAGCTTGGCAAAGTGCTTCGAGAACACCTTGGCACCAATGAAGCCGCCGACGAGGCCGCCAGCGATGGTGGCAGCGCCGGTAACGACGCCCATTGGGCTTAGAATCGAGTTAACGAGCGTTTGGCCGTACTCGAGGGTCATGCCGGCTTGAACGCACATCTCAGCATAGGCCTCGCCCATCATAAGGATGAGAGAGATCTGCCCCAGCCAGAAGCAGAATGTGAACGCGGCAAAGGCACAGATAAGCTTGGTCTTGGTGCGCTTCTGCGGATCGCCTGCGATAAGGTCTGCCACGATACCGCCCACAACAATGCCGACAGGACCGCTCCAGAACATACCCATCAGAAGGCCGACAGCACCAACTATAATGCCCATGATGGCAATCGCGCCACGCTTCGGGACGCGATAGGCCAGGTACATGAACACGGTACCAGCGAACAACGCGCCTACCGTGTGAGTAAACCAGCACAGGTTTGCATTCACGCTAAAGATAATCGAGAACACCATAAACACTAGGAACAAAAGGATGCCGAACACGGCGATAAAGACGAAGTCTTTCGGGCTCAAGCCATCACGTTCCTTGGCGGCAGAACCGATTGTTGCTTTGCTTGTCATTGTGAAACCTTTCTTTTGTTACTGTTTTTCTGCAAACCCGAAATTGAGCTTCAACTTCGGAAGTGTTGCCTTGTTTAAGGGGAAGCGCTCGGCGATGCGCCCGTCTTCAACCAGGGCTATCTCATCGCATGCTGAGCAGAGGAATTCATAGTCGTGCGAGACAACGCAGACAGCGATTCCCGCATCGCGCATGCGCGCGATCTGGGCATCTATTCGACGCATGTTGCGATAATCCAAGCCACTCGTAGGCTCGTCGAGAATCATCGCGCGGGCACTCGAAAGCAAGCCAGCAGCGATGGAAAGCCGTTGGCGTTCCCCGCCTGAAAGGGAGAGCGGGTGCCTGTCGGCAAGACCTTCGAGGGCAAGCGCAGCCTTTATTGCTGCAATCCGGTCCTTATTACCTAGGCTGTCTTCCGCGCCATCCGAAGAGCACGCGCTTGCAAGCTCATCGTCGACTGTGCTGCTGAACAACTGGTATCCCGGTTCTTGCATAACCAGGTACACGCGCCCCGCCCGTTTCCTTGCGCGAAGCGGCATGTCGTCGATCTCGATCACCCCCGCCTTCTCCTTGAGAAGGCCGGCCATACACCGGGCAAACGTCGTTTTCCCAGCCCCGTTGTGCCCCACAATACCGACGACACTACCTGGAAGGAGGCAGAAATCGAGACCGTTCAAGACCGCAGGCGCACCGCGGTAGCCGGCAACTACGCCGCTCATACATACGGTGGGTTTTCCGTAAGAAGGTGATCTGGAGGCATTCGATGCGACCGCGTTACCCAAGGGCGACACCGCCACAGCAGAGTCGATTTCAGCAAGAGAGGCGGCGCGCAGCCCCATATCGGTTCTCGTTTCAAACGGCAGAGCAAGGAACTTTGCCGCCGCCCAGTCTCCCATAACCGAACCATCGCTTATAACCACATAGCGGTCTGCAATACCATCAAGCCACCACAGGCGATGCTCGGAGATAAGCACGGTCTTCCCCTGGCTCTTCAGAAGCGCAACCGTGCGCGCAAGATTCCGCATCGCATGCACATCGAGCGACGCGGTTGGCTCATCAAGCACGAAGATGTCGGGATGCACCGCATAGGCCGATGCCAGGATAACCGACTGTTTCTGCCCGCCGGAGAGCGCCTCGGTACCGCGCCCGAGCAGGCCCTCAATACCGAGCGTTGCCGCTGCCTGCGCCACACGTTCGACCATTTCCTCGCGATCGATTCCGAAGTTCTCGCATCCGAAGGCGATTTCCGAGGTCACGTCGAGATTGACGAACTGGCTACGCGGGTTCTGGAACACCGACCCGACATGCGCGGAAAGCTCGCCCATCGTCCATGCGGAAACGGGTTTTCCCGCAACAAGCACCTCACCTTGAAGGTCCCCTTCGTACATAAGAGGAATAAGTGCATTAACGAGGCGCGTAAGCGTTGTCTTGCCACATCCTGACTGCCCGGTCACAACAACGCATTGGCCGCGAGGGATCTTAAGCGAAACGTCACGAAGCGATGGACGGGAAGCGCCTTTGTAGCAAAACGTGCATCCATCGAGCTCGATAGCATAGGGCGAAGCCTTCGCCGCGGCGGCATTTTCCATCATCAGAGCACCCCCGCTCTGAAGCAAGCGGAAAGTGCAAGGAGCACCATCGCAGCGATGAGACACGCGACATCGATAGCACGCACCCTTAAGTGGTAATACGAGGTGCGGTGCTCACTCGCCCCCACGCCGCGGACGACGACCGCGTTCCCCAGTTCGTCGGCGATCTGGCCCAAACGCGCGATCACGGGCACAAGGAAATGTTCGGCAGTCTTGGCGGGATGGAATGCAATAGATTTCGGCGTAAGGGCAATGCCACGCGTCTTCATCGCATCGGCGACGGCAGAGAATTCGCGTCCCATGGTGGGAAGGAAGCGAAACGCCACGCACACGGCCACCGATACATTCGCCGGAACGCGCATCGCCTGCAGCGCGCAAGCGAGCTCACCGAGGCGCGTGGTTGCGATCATGTTGAAAGCGAACATAAAGGCGGGCAGAACATGACGATACATAAGAAGCGATGCCGCAAAGGGCGAAAGCAAAGTGTTCCCACTCGCTACGAACAGCTGCGCCGTTACGGCGAATAAAACGTAGAAGGCAAGCCAACGCACAATCGCGAAGAAGCGGCGGCAATATGCCATCACGACAACGGTAAGCGCCAAAACGCCCATCTCGGCAAAAAGGCTTTGCGTAAGCGCCATCTGCACGTTGATTGCCACCAGCACCGTAAGCGACACGCGCGGGTCGAGATGGCGCGGCGCGGCGTTGGCCGATGCATAAGGCCTCGCCTGGGCCACCCCGCTTAAAGGCAACGAAGTATCCGTCAAAACAGCCATGCGATATTCGTCCTTCTTCCCGTTGGTTGATTGGTTGATTAGTTAGTTAGCCATAGGTAACTTCTTCGCGTTATAATAGGACTCGATGTAACAGCGCAAAGACGGAACAGAAAGATGGAAAACTACGCCGAAAAGAAAACAAGTTCTACCGAAAAATCAAATGAAAGCAATGCCGCAGAACAAGAAAACCCGCTTTACAAAATGTTCGTCACGCAGCTTTCTCAGTTGCACACCGTATGCGCGGAGGAAGCGCTCGCGCGCGGATTCGGACAGGCCAACCTGGTACGAAGCATCGGCGAGACATGGTTTGTCGACCCTCGATACGGCAGGGGCTCTTATTGGTTCTACCTCATGGACCATGACACCATCGTCGTGTCGATGGACATCACATACGAACGCGCCGTGGAGGCAGTCATAGAGACTATTCCCTATCTGGGGTTCGGCCTCTATGAACATGCGATGCCCATGTATTGCTCGCCTGAGTGTGCCGGATCAAGCTGCAAGCTCATAGGGCACGACTGGGATGGCGGCCCCCACATAAGCTCGTTCGAGCCAGGCAAGAGGCTGTCATCAGCATCGATAACCATAGCCCCTGAAGCGATACACCGCTATGCAGATGCCTTGCGTTGCGATGTGGAGAAACTACATCACGCAATCGTAGGGCTCACCATGTCAGACGGCGTACCCGGCTTACCCTCGGCACTTCGAGGGCTCAACATCACCTGCCCCGCCGCATCGGTAGCCGATGCATATTATCACGCCAAAGTGATTGAATGCTTCGCGCTACTGGCAACCAGCATTCACCTGAAGAGCACGGCGGCGGACGCCGTGCGCATAAGCGACAGGGACTGCGTCAGCTGCATCTGCTCCTACATCGACGGCAACTTGTCATCCGATCTCAGCACGAAAACGCTGTGTGATATCGCCCATGTAAGCGAAGGGAAGATGATATCGGCATTTCGCAATGTACAGGGTGAAACGCCGCAAAGCTACATCCGCGCACAGCGCCTGGAATACGGTCGGCGCCTTCTTCTAGATGAAAGCCGCGAAATCGGTAAAATCGCCAAAAGCGCAGGCTACCGCAACCAAGGAGCATTCACTGACGCATTCAAGCGTGCCTACGGCGCGACGCCACGCGCCTACCGTAAAAGATTGCGCGCAGAATAGAAAAGGCATCGCAAAGCGTCACGCCGCCCTGAAAACAAGGGGGGGGCGACCAAGCTACTCAGAACTGTTCGCCTAACCCGTTGACAATGGAGAGATGCAACCTGCGATTTTCGAACCGCTTGCAAGCTCCTGCGACTACTCACTTGCAGTTGTGCCATCTGATTCCTGATCGATGCGCCATTCATTGCCGTATTTATCATTTCCGAGTGGACGATCAATGCGAGCGATGAAATGCCGTGCCTACGAATAAACCCGACCAAGCCAGCTTTTCCGCTGGCATATGCCCCAAGCAAGAAACGAGCCTTTGACATTCGTATCGAAGATGCTGCCCCAGTTATCGGCGCATTGCTTGAACTTTTTAACATGCACGTAATTCACGACTTCGCGCAGAGCCGATTCATGCGCCCAAAAACCCTGCCAGCATTACTCCCCCGACCTCTCCATATTCCCCTTGTACCTCAGGCGTATAATCCAGAGCCATGATCACTCTCCTGCTTATAGAAAAAATCGCTTCGCTATTCCTCATCATGGCGGTCGGATTCGCGTTAGTGCGCCTTCATCTCCTGAAAACGGGAGACAGCAAAACGCTCTCCGTCCTGTCTGTATACGCCATCTGCCCGTGCGCGTTCATTTCTGCAACGCAGGTTGATTTGACTCCAGATGTACTGCAAGGTTTTCTATTCGCAGTTGTCTGCGCTATCGTGCTCCAGGTTGGGCAAATCATCCTGACGAAAATCCTGGCAAAGCCGCTTCACCTCTCCCCTATTGAGCGGGCGGCAAGCATCTACTCGAATTGCGGTAACCTGATCATCCCACTTGTCGGCTTCATCTTGGGCGACGAGTGGGTGGTCTACTCGCTTGCCTACATGAGCGTGCAAACGATCCTGATTTGGACACATGGCAAGTCCCTTATCAGCGAGAATAATCACATTGATGTCCGCGCCGTTCTGTTCAACATCAACTTGCTTGCTGTCGCCGCTGGCATCGTGCTCATGGTGCTCGGCATCAAGCTTGTTGAGCCTTTCGGCACCTTCACCTACGACGTAGGACAGATGATCGGCCCTGCTGCCATGTTGGTAACGGGCATGATCATCGGAGGCATGGACTTGCGGCAAATCGTAGCCAACAAGCGCGTCTGGCTCGTCGCCTTCATCAGGCTAGTGCTGATCCCCGCCATCGTTATGCTCGTACTCAAGTTCAGCGGCGTAGATGCGTTGGTGGCAAACGGCCAGTCGATCCTGCTCATTACGCTTCTTGCCACCATCACTCCATCCGCCTCAACAACGGTGCAAATGGCGCAAATTTACGAGAAGGACGCACCATATGCCAGTGCCATCAATGTAATCACCACGGTCGGCTGTATCCTAACAATGCCGATTTGGGTAGCGCTGTTCATGGCTTAACGATAAGCCAGTTACAAAAACAATCTGCCTACCGCGAACTAGGCCCTCTCCCCCAACCAATTACCTTTAAGGCGTAACACGAATTTCTGATTCGTGTTACACTCCCCCTTAACACGTCTGACAACGACAACGAGGGAGAACCGAACATGCTATCTCAAGAACACCTAGATAAGGTCGCTGCGTTCCATGGGCACATCTGCCCAGGCATGCTTATCGGGTTCAAAGCCGTCGAGGGCGCAATCGCACAGCTTGGCCTTAGCGACGAAGCCTTGCCCGCAGTCGACGAAGAAATCGTAGCCGTTGTGGAAAACGACGCATGCGGCGTTGACGCTGTGCAGGTCCTGCTCGGCTGCACATACGGTAAATCCAACCTTATCGCACGCATCCGCGGCAAAATGGCATTCAGCTTCTTCAGCCGCAATACGGGCAAAAGCGTCCGCCTGGTTCTTAAACCCGAGTGCGGAGAAGGACTGTCGCGCGAAGAGTACGCCGAGTATCTGTTCACGCATCCCTACGAAGAGCTCTTCGATGTAAAGGAGCCTTTCTACGAGTTGCCCGAGACGGCTCGTCTGTTTGCTTCGCAGCTATGCGCCAAATGCGGCGAAAAGACCGCTGAATTCGGCCTTCGCGTACAGAACGGACAGTTGGTCTGTCGCGACTGCTACGATGCCTATCAGCGCGAAGGGTTCTAATGGCGGATATCACCGACGCACGCAAGAAGCAGGAGCGGCGTTATGTCTTCTGCATCGTAGCCATGGTTGCAGTCTGCCTTATCGTTGCCGTCATGGAGCTTTCAATGGGTGCGCTCTCGATTGATCCAATCGAGAGCGTTCTTGCCCTGTTCGGCATCGGGTCTGCGCAGAACGTAAACACCGTGCAATCCATCAGATTACCTCGTACGGTGTGCGCCATCGTATCGGGTGCCGGCCTTGCGCTTGCCGGCGCGGCACTGCAAAGCGTACTGGAAAATCCCCTTGCTTCCGCTTCCACCGTCGGCATTTCCCAAGGTGCGGCATTCGGTGCCACAGTAGCCATCCTGATAATTGTCCCGACCGTTTTCGGCTCATCTTCAGAAATGGGCATGACCGCCATCGCCCTGTGCGCGTTTGTGGGAGCAATGGTGTCAAGCGTCGTGGTATTGCTGTTTTCGCGCATGGGGCTTGCCACGCCGGAAAGCATCATTTTGGTAGGCGTCGCGCTATCTGCATTGTGGGCTGGCGCTTCTACCATCATGCAGTATTTCTCCGACGACCTTAACTTAACGAAGGTCATCTTCTGGCAATTCGGCGACCTGGGGCGTGCCACCTGGTCTCAAATCAGTTTCATGGCAGCAGTCGGCCTGCTATGCAGCGTGTACTTCTTCTTGAAGCGCTGGAGCTACAACGCACTGCAAAATGGCGCCCATGTTGCTGGCGGGCTCGGGGTCGACGTTGCCCGAACACGAATTGCGGGCGTGTTCATCGCTTCGCTTATGGCTGCAACCATGGTGTCGTTCATTGGTCTGGTCAACTTCATCGGCCTGATTGCACCGCATATTGCAAGAAGGTTCGTAGGCAACGACTACCGCTTCCTTTTGCCTGCGTCGCTGGCGCTGGGAGCAACGATCATGCTTGCATCCGACCTGGTGGCTCGCATGATCATTTCGCCCGTTATCCTGCCAATCGGCGCTATCACATCGTTTCTGGGCGCCCCGCTATTCCTGTTCCTGCTTTATAAGGGGTACAAGCGATGAGCGAAAAGAAGAACATAGTGGCAACCGAAGCACTGGCGAAGCCCACTAATCGCAATAACCCCGATTGCGGTCCGGTTCTAGAGGCAAGAACCGTTGCATTTGCCTTCCCCCATGCGGAAAAACCCGTTTTCGAAGGGCTTTCCTTTGAAGCCCATGCGGGCACGATGACCGCCATTTTAGGCAACAACGGAGCGGGCAAGTCTACGCTGCTGAATCTTCTGGCAAGCATCACTACCCCATCTGCAGGAGAAGTGTACGTAAGCGGCAAAAGCCTTCGAAGCTTGAACAAGCGCGAAACGGCGCAGCACATCGCCTATGTAACCCAGCAGCAGCGTATTCCCCATTTGAGCGTATACGATGAAGTGCTGCTTGGCCGCAAGCCGCATGTTTCATGGAGCATCAGCGAACACGACCGCACTGTGGTGGCTGCCGCTCTTAAGCAACTGGAACTTGAGCCGTTTGTCGATCGCTATTGTGACGAGCTTTCGGGCGGCGAACGCCAGAAGGTCTATATCGCTCGCGCAATCGCACAGCAAACCGAGGCGCTGCTGCTCGATGAGCCAACGAGCGCGCTTGATCCTAAAAACCAGATGGAAGTGTTGCAAGTGGTCCGTGACATCACCACACAGGCTTCACTTGCAACGGTCATGGTCATCCACGACGTTAACCTAGCTCTAAGGTTCTGCGACAGGTTCGTCCTGATGCGCAACGGCACGATCGTCGCGCAGGGAGGAATCGAAGCAGTAACCGACGAAGCACTTTCCGAAACCTACGATATGCCCATGCGTATTGCAGAGATCGGCAACGTGAAGCTAGCAATCCCAACCGCAAGCTAATTCACGAATGCCCGCCAGAGATGGCCGCCAAACAAGCAAGCATCTACGGCAAAAAAGACCTCGGTACAAATACCGAGGTCTTTTTTGCAGGTACCTTAAGGAACCAAGTTTTGCCGTTAAACATTCAGGCGCTATCGCAATTGAAAAGCCTTTGGCTCCCTTTATGTTGGGAGCCAAAGGCAACTGAACACTAGCCTAACTGCGATTCATTCCCGTGGGCTTACCTGCTCATCAAGTCAAGCTTCTGGAAACTCAAACCCTCTTTAGCAAGGTCTTCAGAGAGCGATGCGCCCAAGAAGAAGGTCGAAATCTCGTCGAGCTTCTTAGCGGAATCGACGTCAGCGAACTGATCAGGGTACACGCAGCTACCAACATAGTAGCAATTGGCAATAGCCAGCTCGAGATTGGTGGCATAGAAGCGATACGAAACAAGCGAGAACACGTTGCCAGCTTCGACAGCTTTCAAGTTAGTGAAGTAATCGGGATTGGCAGCAACGTCTTCTTTGACCAGGCCAAGATTGCCGCTCTCCACGAAGATGTAGTCAGGCTGAGCCGCAGTAACCGCTTCAAGGTCGATATCGAAGCAACCGCTGTCATGCCCAGCATCGGCAATATTGGTGATATTGCAGATGGAAAATGGTGCGAATCCAGCCTCGGTTCCAGAAAAGCCATGGCCGCCGCGGTAGCTGACACCAGCAGCATAGGCGCTCTTCTTATCTACATTGGCAGTTCGATCCTGCAAGTCCTTTTCGGTGTCCTGCATATATTTAATAAGTTCTTCGCCGCGGTCTTCCTTGCCCAAGACTTTGCCCAGAAGCGTAATGTTGTCGTAAAGTTCCTGGTCAAATACGATATCGCTCATAGTTACGCAGACAACCGGGATATTGGTCTTTTGCTGCAGACTATCAGCGGAGTCTTTGTCGAGGTTGGCGATAATTACCTGCGGCGCAGCGTCAATAATCGCCTCTTCGTTAGCAGTCACACCCTTCGAACCGCCTTCACCGATAACGGGCAGCTTGGCAAACGTTTCATGGTTCACGTGGCGATATGCACAGGTCACGGAATCTTGCTGCTCCGACTGTTCCACACCAACAACCTTGTCGGTAGCCTGCATGTAGCAGATCATGCGAAGCGAAGATGCACCAATACCGATAACTTTATCGGCCTCTGTAGGCACTTCAACCGTGCGACCTACCATGTCGGTAACAGTTTGGGTGCCGGAAGTGGATGCCTTGTCGGAATTCGACGACGTGCATCCTGCGAGTGCGAAAATACCCAATGCCAACGTAGCGGCAAACACCGCAACGAGCAGTTTACGTAGCTTCTTATCCATTAGATTCCTTTTCGTTTGGTGACGATACCTCACAACTGTAACACGTATCCCAGATGCGTAACACTGCGTAGTATTACGATTCGGCGAAAGGTATTACCAGAGACGCCGCATTGATTCGAAAGGAAAGCTCGGAACTTACATTAATTTGCTTTGCGAGACCAGACGCAAGTCGCAAATAATAAGACCGACCCTGTCTGTCACCCCGTTTCGGCATATTCAGCCTTCAGTAATCATGCAAGCTAGCAATAAATCAAAGTCCCCGTCGATGCCATCCTCGACGGCGGCTTACCCGCCCTCAATGGAATTCCCGTTTTCGTCAACCTGGACAAGAGAGAACGTGAAAGCGCCTGCAGGGGTTTCACCCATGCCACCATCGACCAGCTTAAGAGCAAAATCGCTACAGCAGCAATAAAAACGGCCTCATTTAACGCCATGCGCCACGCTTTACCCTGCGGTGCTGCCTGTTGGCAGAAGTCGGTTTTGTTTGAACTCCAAGATCATGCTTTAGCTAGGAAATAACCCGCAATTGGAGGCTACCCAAATTGTACTTCAAAGCGAAGGGGCCGAGCCTGGACTACCTCCAAGCTCGGCCCCTTTCATCAAACAGCCCTACTCTGTATTACCGTGTAGCAAACGGAGATAAACAAGCGTAATGCACTAGTTCATCTTCCTGCGACGCAGCGCAAATGCAGCAACACCAGCAGCCGCAACGGCAATCACAGCAATTGCACCACCGACAAGAGCGAGGTTGTCGCCCGTCTTCACGGTAGCCATCTTCGCTTCGCTTGACGCCTTGTCGCCGTTGTTGTTAACGGTGTTGACGTTTACGTTCGCATTGGCAGAGGAGCTATCGCCGTTGCCTCCGTTGTTACCGTTGTTTCCGTTGTCGCCAGTACCAGGCTCAACGGTAGCGGGGGCCGCCTTCCAGCCTGCATACAGAGTGAACTCGGGTTGTGAGTTGTCTACAGCAGCATCGAAGTCGTAAGCCTTGGTGCAGTCCTCGTCAGTGAACCATCCAGAGAAGGTATAGCCTTCCTTGGTAGGATCTGCCGGCTTTGCCACTTTGCCGCCAACGGCAACAAGCTGAGAGTCAACTGCCGTGCCCTGGTTGGAATCGAAAGTAACGGTAACCTTCAAAACCTCAGGAGCCTGAGCGCCCGATTCCTTAGCATAGTCGTTTGCAGCCTGAGCATCAGTGAAGTAAACAACCGTTCCGTCGGTATTGGTTACGGAATAGGTTGCATCACCCTTCACGGCGTCCTCGTTACCGACAGCATATTTGCCGTCGTTGAACAAAACCGCCTTGCCGCTCTTGAGGTGCTTGGCAACCTCTTTGTCTGTGAATTTACCGCCGCTAACTTCAATATTTCCAAGATCAAGACTGCCATTAAATTCACCGCCGGAAACGGTGACCTTGTTATCGGCATTATCAAAAGGCGACTCCTGCTTCGACGAGGAATCCCAGCTGTAGGCCTTAAGTGCCGCATTTTCATCCTTCGCCGTGAAGGTGCCACCTGTGATAGCTACCTGGTCGAGGCCCTTGTAGCCGGGGCGGTTGACGATGGAAATCGCCGCGCCGTCCTGGATAGCGCCATCGCCCTCAGTCTTTGCTACCGGATCGCCCGACACGGTAATCGTGCTGCCAGGGTTGACGTTCAGGCTGCCCGAGCACACCTGCACGCCCATCGTCTTCGCGTTGATCGTAGAATTGTCGATGGTCAGCTTTCCGCTGCTGGGGAAGTAAATGCCGAAGCCATTGGGAACGTTGAGCGTACTGTCCTTCAGAGTAACGGCATCGTTGGTGTTGTTGCCATTCGTCTCGATGCCGCTTGCAGCACTCGTAGTGGCCTCAATGTTTTCGAACGTAAGGCTGGAATTGTCGTACGTGATGGTACCGCTCATAGCAGACGGAATAAGACCAATGAGCTGTGAGCTCACAATCTTGCCGTTCTTCACCGTAAGCGATGCATTGGGGTAATTGATCTCGAACGCCGCGGAGTTCGCGTCGGTTCCCGTGCACGTCCAGGTGTGGCCGTTCAGGTCAACCACGCGAGCAACGGTTCCAGAGTTGAAGGTGCTGCCCGTGGTGTAGTCGCGCAGCAAGGTGATGGCTTCACCACTTTCGGATTGAGCCTTGAATGCCTCGTCCATGGTGTAGTAGCTGGTTTCGCCAACCTTGGCAAGATAAGCCTTTTCTACGCCGTACGTACCGTCGCTGTTCTGAGTAGCGGCAGAACCTTCGATCAGATAGCGGGACGGATCGGTGCTGAACGTACCACCCGTGACCTCGATCGTTGCCTTTGTGGGATCGTTGGAAGTTGTGCCCGTACTGTAGTCAACCGTGTTCAGCGTGCCATTGACGGTGCCGCCCGTGATGGACACCTTCGCCGTTTTGCCTTCGGCGCCGTCGTAAGTCACCGACTCAACCTTACCGTTGACGGTGCCGCCGCTGATTGCCAGATCACTGTTGGAACCGCCGCTGTACGTCCAGGCCGCCACTGCGCCGTTGACCGTGCCGCCCTTGATGGTAGTTCTGTGCCAGTTCTCAATGGCGTAGCTGTTGGTGGAATTCAGCGTACCGCCGTTCAGGAACAGACTGCCGCGATCGACCTTAATCACGATGAAGTTATCCTGGGTAAACGTGCCGCCCTTGATATTCAGGCCGGGGTACTTGGCGATGCCGTCATCGCCCACGCGCACCAGAGACGCGCCCTTCGTTCCGCCGGCGCCGCTGTTGTTGGTTACGTTGCCACTCTCGAAGGTGAGCCAGCCGTTGCCCTGAACGTCAATAACGTAGTGGGAAGAAACGCCGGAGTTTTCTGCGGTGTCCTCGCGCTTGATGGTACCGGTCTGAGTCTCGCTGCTGTCCTTAACGGTGACGCCGCGAGCCGTGACCGTCAGCGCTGGCTTAGCTTTGACTGTGCCTCCGTTAAGGGTGTGACCGTTCAGGTCGAGCGTGACATTGTTCGTGGAGATTGTTACGTTCTCCTTCGTATCGGCCAGCAGCTTCACCGTTGCGTTGCGCGGCGCAGCATCGATTGCTGCCTGAAGGCTGGTATAGCTCACACCCTTAACTTCTGCAACCGCTGCCGTAGTGCCTTCCCCGCCAGTTTCGGCTGCGGAAACTGCTTCGTCATTAGCTGCTTTGCTGGTCATCGCATTGGGCGCTTCACCCGTCGATTCGGACTGCGCAGCAGGCGTATCGCCTGAGCGTGCACCCGTATCGGTGCCTTCCGACTCAGAAGACTGAATCAACTCAGTCGGGGATGAAGAATCCTTCGATGCTGCGCCATCATCAGCCGCGAATGCTGCGGTTGGCAACATCATGGGGCACATCGCAACACCCAGCAGGCCCGAAATGAATTTGTTTTTATTGCTCATTTTCATTTCTTGCGCAACTCCTTTTCTGTTTTCTATGCTCTCAAAATCCTTTACATCTTAACCCCCATCGTCGTAATTGCTGCCGAAAATGCTTTGCTGAATAAAAGATTTACAGGCTTCCGTACTGCGCATAAGCTGCACCAATATCAAAATGCTCAGACAGCAGGAACCGAGTCATAGCGCCAATTTCATAAAGCGGCACACATAATTTCGCTAAGCGCGACCAGATTCGCTTGCCAATTCGCTTCATAAAAGAAAAAGGGTACCTTCACTGTATTGAAGGTACCCTACTGTTAACACGGTCCAAGCCAAATTGAAGGGTGCAATACGCTACTGGCAATATAGATAGCTTCACCATACTTTGAAACACCAAACTCTCCCATTTTCAATTCAGCCATGTTATCGCCCCCGCTTTGACAGCCCCAATGAGCAGGCCACCTACGCGCGAACAACGCACCATGGGTCGAAGCCTTCTTTCCCAAGCTCATTGACGCGAACGCCTATCCACGCGCAATGTGCCGTGGATACCATTTCTGAAACCATGCGGTGAACACCCCAATCAACGCGGGAAGAACGGAATTGATTGCGCCAACATAGCTTGCTGCGTCCGTTTGCATGATGAAGTAAGTCCAAATGGGCGTAACCAGGTAAAGCACTCCCCACGCCGCCGTAAGGATGCGGTTCGTTCTCATGAAGATCGGATTGCGCAATGCCGCTTCCCCGTTGTAGCCGTTCTTGGAATAATGCGCAGTCAGTGGCACTTTCAGGAAGCACGAAACCGTCCACATTAGCCCGAACAACAAGTACGACACCGGAATAACAAGAATCGGCGATGCTCCCGCCAGCAACGTAACAGAACACGCACCTACCCCTAAACCAGAAATCTGGTCATACAACGTAGCCTTTGTCCGATGCATCAAAACCGGCAGCAGCACACATACCGTCACGCTGATCAAGCTGCCCCAGAACCCATCAATAGACGCAACAACCCAGAACACGATCCAGGGAATCAAGAGCAGCAGCATATTGGTCTTCGGCTCGCTGGCGCTTTTGCCGTTGCCCTCATCACCACTGTTCACACCCTCAAGCACATCCGAATTATTTGCGCCCGCACTCGATGACGCGCCAAAAAAATCATCCCAGTGCATCATCAGGTCGAAATCGCCCTCCACGGAATACAGATGCTTCATGAGCGCTTCATCTCCAGCAATCTCGCCGCTTGCAATTGAGCGCCAAACATCAAAGGGCGTGTTGATGCGTGTGGTGAAGCCACCAGCAAAGCCATCTTCAGGCTCTACTTCAACCCGGCTTCCCTTCTGCCCGAGAGTGATGCGATAGACCTTGCCGATATCGGCATAGTTCATGTCAAGCACAACATCGTGCTCCTGCCATGATTCCTTGCGATAAAGGGCTGCCATTTGACGGGTGAACACCAGGCTAGGATCTTCCTTTTCACCTGATTCGCCAACGCCCCAGCTAGCATCTGCCATCGCCTCAAAAACATCACGAGGGAATAGGTTCTGGTCAAGCTTGCCGCGAGTTTCTCCGGTAATGCCATCAGAAGCAAATTCCTGCCCCGCTTTCTTCACCCAAGAAAGATATTCGTCAGTGCGTTCTGAAAGCTCTTTCACCCTGAAAAGTTCACCTTGTCCACAGAAAATCGCAGTGTAGCCGCCTTTTCCGCACAGTCGATCGTACAGACTGGTAACGCAGTCGTAGTTCCCCTGGGCAGTGTAGAAGCCGCACGTGGAAATAACCACGGTGCTCTTGCCGCTCATATCGTAGCGAGAAGGATGCCCTCCGCTTTCCGTTTCCGTGCACATGAACGGGAGAGACATAGGAAGCTGACGGTCGATGAGGGTTTTCAGCTGACCGGGCAATCCAAAGTAATACAGGGGGAAACTCCAAACAACAACGTCGGCCCACAGGATTTTATTGATAACTCCCTGCATATCGTCGCGAATGCAACACTCGCCTGGCGTCTTGCTCCAGCACGAAAAACAACCCAAGCAGGGTTTAATGTTAAGCGAACCAATGTTAAGGGTTTCGATTTCAGGGGCCTGTGCACCGTCATTTTCTTCCTGGATGGTAATACCTTCAAGAAAAGCGCTGGTTAGGCGCCAAGTATTGCTTCGTTTGCCTTTAGGACTGCCGTTGATGGCAAGGATCTTCATTTCGCGTTCCTCAATTCGACGACACATTGTTCGGCGCAGTCAGTACGTCTCTGAATACTTCTTCAGACAAAACGGCGACACTGCCCAGGGCGAACTTTGCCCTGTTGGCCCGTTTTGGGAATGACCATTTCGCATTCGTACCAATTTCGCAATCGCACTAAGCATATAAGATATGGGGCAACTCTGGCTCGTAGAGCGCGTTAGAAAAAGGTAAAGCCGAAATCAATTATGAGGCCAGATCGGCATGGTGTTCCAGATCCGATTAGCAACAATATTGAGCCATTCGTCCACGAACACTATTTAAAAATGAGACATAGGGTGGTACGAATAATCGAACAGTCAAATAGGATGATAGATATTTCCCTAGTTGCCAAAACGACAAGAGGGAGATTACGGCAAATATCGCATCAATCACCGCATGCAATTCCGGGCAATCTAACGAAAAGTAAATTTGTTCCTGCGTAAACCCTAAACAGAAGGAAATGTTATGAGCAAAGCACAGAAACTGATATCCGGCATCTTCGCATTTGTATTCGCTCTAGTGATAGCGCCCACTGCGTCATTCGCTGCAACCAATTACGACCTATCCGTTAATGGAGAGCAGTTTACCAGCGAAAAACTCACCATCCAATGTGGTGAAGGCACTGCAACTTATGACCCCGCCACGCAGAACCTCACACTGGACAATGCCTCCATCACAAACGCGGTAGACTATGGCGGCATTGATTCGGAGCTAACAGGCGATTTAACCATCACACTCCAGGGAAGTAACCAAATCACCTTCAACGACAATATAGGCATCATGGCCACGGGGAACGTCATTTTCCATGGATCGGGAAGCCTTGCCATCTCGGTCGCGGGAGACACGATGGACGGCATAAGCGTAGCCGGCGACGTCACCATGCAGAACACAGCCGTCTCCATCCATTCCCCTGGCGGACTCGGCATTGCATGCGATGGCACAGTCTCACTCGACAACACGCAACTCACTTCTAACGGACTGTATGCAGGCATCGATGCCGCAGACCTGGTTATCAAGAACGGCTGCACCGTAAACATCTCGGCAACCGAGCAAAATTGCAACGCTGCGTACATTAACTCCACCGACAGCTCTGCAGGCAATATCAACATTTCAAATTCAGCTGTTACCGCCAAAAGCTTATACCCAGGACTCTTCGCCACAGGCAATATGACTATCGATGGTGGTACCCTCCAGGCCACCTCTACCGTTGACTCTCCTCTGTGGGCAAAGGGTAACATCGCCATTAGGGGAAAAGCGAAAGTCACGCTTAGCGGCGAATACCCTTCAGGCTGCAATGGCAACTTTACGGTTTATGAGGCAGAGATCGACGCCAAAAACACCAGCCAGAACAATATTCCCGCACTTGCCGACTGTCTCACTATCAACGATGACTTCGCGCTGACGTATGCCATGGCTGTTGATAGCGAAGGCACGTCGATCGATCTTATTGAGCACGATGGAGCCGAACAGGCTAAAGGCTTCCTTCACCTTTACAAGAACATCCATTTCATCACTGGCGAAAAAACCGTGACCTATTCCCTTCCGTTCACGAAGGTAGTCAAAAAGGGCGGCGACATTGCTCCCGGTAAGCAGGAATTTGAGCTAGAGGTCTTTGATGTTGGCGTTGGCCAGATTGAGGATTACAGCGATGTGACCATAACGGCAACCGTAGCTACGAATGGCGAAGGAGAATACGAAAGCGCCCTCACCATCCAAGGCCCGAAGAAGCAAGTGGACAACATAACGTGCGAAGGCTTTTGCGTACGTGAAAAGAACACCGGCATTACAAACTGGACCTATTCGGATGCCGTATACCAAATCTTCTGCAACAACGGAGCAACCGACAATCAGGGCACGGCCCAGCCAAGCTTCGAAGTATTCCCCGTTGAACTGGTAGCAACAGACAGCGGCGAATTCTACGAAAAGACGCAGGATACCCCCGTTGATGTCATGACGTTCGAAAACGTCTATACCGAAAAGGCTGCACCCGCTGAAGACACCAAGCCAACAGAGGGCAGCGATCCCAACGCGAGCAATAAGTCTGACGCCGGCGATAAACCAGCAGCAGCAACCCCTCATACGGGAGACGGCAATGTACCAATCATTGCAATCGCCGCATTGCTGATAGCGGCAGGCGCCTTGTTTGCATCCGCCTTGAGAATGCAGAAGCGCTAAGAACGAGAAACATGCCGTTTGCGAGCGCCCATCGATGGTTACCGATGGGCGCTTTTCTTCGCTGTTCGCATGCTTAACGTGGAAGTGAAGCCCGACGGAACGCTTACCGGCACCCCCGTTGCGGGCCGCCCAGGTTCGCCCGCAACGCTTACCGCAAACGCGATGCACATGCTGGAATCGGGCACCAATACTTCCAAACCCGCCGCCGGCGACGTTATCGAAGTGGAGCTTCGTTAGAGGGCGTGTGGAGCTGTCTTTGCCGTTCTAAGTACGCTGCATATGAGGGATAACTGGATGGATCCTCTTATTATTAAGAACGAAATTGCCTTCAACAGCCAACGCTCAAGCCCCACGCAAGGACAAGCTGCAAAGCTCGCAATATAACACCACCCGCCCACCGACACTTAAAAATGGGAAACAAGAGCTCATGCCTGCGGCAATAATGGGACATAGGTTCATTCCCTCGCACATGCGACTGTGGCACTCTTGTATAAGGAACACTTTCCCCAGCAAACGCACGCGAGAAAGGCACGGACATGAATAGCGACGTACAGCAAAGCGTTGATGCGAAAACGCACTACTTCGATGAATACCTCATCGTGCCTGATAGCTTGCGGCCCGAAGTGGACGCATTCTGCGCCGAAGTAGCCGCGCTTGGCGAACAGTGCGCAGACTTCAATGCCTTCGAAAATCGCTTCGCGTCTGAAGGGCTTTCAGAAAAGTTTGTGGCACTCATCTGCCAGTGCGCCCAGAAAAGCTCCCCGCAAACAAAAGAACAGCGGCGGGAATCGCTCAAAGCCGCCAAGAGCATGATGCGCGAAAACCGAAAAGAAACCGCGGAATACTTTGCCGACTCCGTACTTACATCCGCCAGAGTCGAAGCCGAGGGGCGCATCCTGAAGGAAAATCGAGAGCGCATGATCGAAAACGACACCATGGGCGACTACACAAGAACAAAGAACGCCATAGAAGACGGCATCGGCCTTTTCGGGTTCCTATTGAATAAGTTCAGGAAGTAAAGGCTCAGCGTTATCCTCTAAGCACCAACCAAAAGGACGATGATCCAAGGAACCCCAATATGGTGCTTATTCTCATAATGCTGTTCATTGCCACAGCTAACGTTGTAGGCTGCGTCCTTATCAAAAAACGGGGAATCCAAATCTTCCTGGGGATCGCAGCGTGGAGCTGGGTTCTTATTGCGCTGGCGAGCGGCCTACTTCTTTACAACATCAATTACAAAACAACCGATATCGACGTATCGGAATCTCCCGATGGCGCCTACGAACTGCACTTCCAGCAAATCGGAGAACCAGATTGGCCCTTCGGTTCAACCCACGCCCGTCTTGTTCTCGAAAATAACGGGAGAACCGTCACAACGTGCAATTTCGACATCGCTAACGACGGTAAGAACCTTGGTCCCGAAAATTGGGAAGCAACATGGGGCAACAACCACGCATCAGCCACCATATTCGGCGAAGAGCAAAACGACTATCGTTACAACCTCAACTTCGATGGGAAAATTAAAGAGCTCCAGCTAGACACCTACAACGGCAAAACGATTCCTGATGCACAGAACGAAACCCCAAAGATCGACGAAGATGGCTACCCTACCGCCCAAGACTACCAAGCATACAAACAGGAAATGGCAGCAGTTGCCAGCTACATTGGGGTCGACGGATTCGAGATGGAATACAAGATTACGGCTAAGGGCTACCCCTATGCCGTAATCTCCAGGGAACCAAACGAAAAAACTGGCCAAGTTACCGAGCTACACATTATCCTGAACGAACAGCACGAAAGATTATCGAACCGGGAATACGTTCTGCAAAAGCACCGCTTCGCAGCAGATGGAACAGAATCCGCTTCTGCCGAAATCATCGATTTCTATTTGGTAGACTGTGCAACGCTTGAAGTCACCGACGAGCATACAACCCAATGGCATAAAGCAAACCGCAGCTAAAGTTTCATATCGAATTGGTATTCAAGCCTATTTCAGAACAGTATCAATATGAACAGATAACGCTGTTTACCTGGTGGAACGACGCTATTTTTAAATATGCAATCAACAGAAAAGTTAGAAGAGGCGCTTCTAATGAATGCACAAAAAGCTTAATCCGTCCGTCTAGATGAACACGTTCATTGATTTCTAACAATTCTTAATCTATTGTAAAAAAGCCAATAGCTCTCGAAGCTATTGGGATCTATTTTTGGGGGAGGCTTACATGAAAACTGTTGCTATTATTGGCACTTTTGACACCAAAGGCGAAGAATTCGCCTACGTTAAAACCCGCTTCGAAGAGCTGGGCATCAACACCATTACCATCCACTGCGGCGTATTTGATCCGCAAACCATGCCTGACGTTACTAACACGGAAGTAGCAGCAGCAGTTGATATCGAAATGTCAACCATCGCCGAAAAGAAGGACCGCGCCTTCGCCACGGAAACCATGACGCGCGGCGTCGAAAAGCTTTTGCCTACGCTGTATGCCAACGGTCGCTTTGACGGCGTCTTTTCCATGGGCGGATCGGGCGGAACCGCTATCGCAACCGCAGGCATGCGCAAACTGCCGGTAGGCGTTCCCAAGGTTATGGTGTCCACCATGGCTTCAGGCGATACTTCGCCCTACGTCGGCGCATCCGACATTGCTATGTTCCCCTCCATCGTTGACGTTGCGGGCATCAATTCCTTCTCTGCGACGATCTTCAACAACGCGGTTGCCGCCATGGCGGGCATGCTCGAGCACACTGCTCCCAAGCACGAAGATTCCAAACCACTGGTGGCTGCAACCATGTTCGGCGTTACCACGCCCGCTATCCAGAAAGCACAGGCATACCTGGAATCAAAGGGCTATGAAGTACTTGTATTCCATGCAACTGGCACGGGCGGAAAATGCATGGAATCACTGATCAACGGCGGCTTCATCAAAGGCGTACTCGATCTGACTACCACCGAATGGTGCGATGAAATTGCTGGCGGCGTTCTTAACGCTGGCCCCGATCGCTGCAGTGCCGCCGCCCTTAACGGCATTCCTGCTGTGGTGTCCGTAGGCGCTGACGACATGGTGAATTTCGGCCCGTGGGATACTGTCCCCGAGCATTACCAGTCTCGCAACCTGTACAAGCACAACCCAACCGTTACGCTTATGCGCACCACGGTTGAAGAAAACGAGCAAATTGGGCGCGCCATCGCAAGCAAGGTGAACATGTCTATCGGCCCGTGCGCCGTCATGTTGCCTTTGAAGGGCGTTTCGATGATCGACGCAGAAGGCCAACCGTTCTATGGTCCCGAAGAAGATGCGGCATTGTTCCAGGTGCTTCGCGATGAAATCGACCCGACAAAGGCTGAGCTCATCGAAATGGATGCTCATGTGAACGACGATGAATTCGCCATCGCCGCAGCACAAAAGCTGATCGACCTCATGAATCAATAACGATATAAAAAGACGAGAACACCTAGTTCTCGTCTTTTTATTACAGAGGGTGCCCCAAGCGGCACCGCAACCCTAGCTTCATTGGGCCTCTTTCCATAAGGGCAGTATTTCCTATTGGAAAAATGCTCATTAAAGTAACAGTTCCTCAAGGAAAAAGGAGAAAACCATGCTTGAATTGTCCCGCGCAGAAATCCTCGACCGATTCCGCAAGTCCCTCGACGAAGGCAACATCCTGCTCGGTGTAGGCGCTGGTACGGGCATCACGGCTAAATCCGCTGAGGCCGGCGGTGCCGACATCTTCGTTATCTACAACTCTGGTCGATTCCGCATGGCTGGCCGCGGCTCTCTTGCTGGCCTACTTTCCTACGGCGATGCAAACCAGATCGTTGTTGAAATGGGCGCCGAGGTTCTGCCTGTTGTGAAGGACACCCCCGTGCTCGCTGGCGTATGTGGCACCGACCCCTTCCGCGTAATGAAGAAGTACCTTGCCGAGCTTAAGGAGCAGGGCTTCAACGGCGTTCAGAACTTCCCCACTGTAGGCCTTATCGACGGCACATTCCGCAAGAACCTCGAAGAAACCGGCATGGGCTACGGCCTTGAGGTAGATATGATTGCCGAGGCTCACAAGCTCGACATGCTTACCTGCCCGTATGTCTTCGATGAAGAGCAGGCAGCAGCAATGACCAAGGCCGGCGCAGACATCATCGTTGCCCACATGGGCCTTACCACCGGTGGCACCATCGGCGCAGAAACCGCACGCACTCTCGAGGATTGTGCAAAGATCATCGAAGGCATCGTAAAGGTTGTAAAGGATATCAACCCCGATGCACTCGTTATCTGCCATGGCGGCCCCATCTCCGAGCCCAAGGATGCGGCTTACATCATCGAAAACGTTCCTGGTATCGATGGCTTCTTCGGCGCAACTTCCATCGAGCGCCTGGCAGCCGAGCGCGGCATCAAGGCTCAGACCGAAGCATTCAAGTCTATCAAAAAGTAGCCTTTACCAGCTTATTTGTTTGCAAAAACAAGGCGCTCGCCATTCGGCGGGCGCCTTGTTTCATTCAACAGCAAAAAGAAACAAGTCCAAACCTTGGTAATTGCCCAATCTCCCCAATCGTTCTCTTTCGGTATGCACTATGCATCTGTGCTAAAGTTAGCTTAACCTAACTTAACCACGGCTAACTCTGCTCTCATACCGATCGCTCCGTTGGCCTTCCGCACAGATTGGAGCGCTTATGAAAGGCAACACCCCCTACCTGGTGGTCAACGGACTCATGAAGCATTACGGCAATGGCGAAGCGCGCGTCCAAGTGCTTGATGGAATTACCACAACCATAAACAAAGGCGAAATTTGCGTTATGCTTGGCCCCTCTGGTTCAGGAAAATCCACCTTTCTGAACCTCATCGGTGGGCTTGAAGGGGCCGACGGCGGCACGATCCGCGTCGGAGAATGCGAGATCACCGCGCTTTCCGCAAAAACCTTGGGCGAATACCGCCGCCGTGAACTTGGCTTCGTTTTCCAGTTCTACAACCTGGTCCCCGACCTTACCATTCGCGAAAACATCGAGGTCACAGCGCACCTTTCTAAGAAACCCCTCCCCATAGACGAACTGTTGCATTCGCTTGGCCTATGGGAACACCGCAACAAATTTCCCCGCCAGGTTTCAGGTGGCCAGCAGCAGCGTTGCGCAATCGGACGCGCGCTGGTAAAGAACCCTGGCCTTATCTTGTGCGACGAGCCCACAGGCGCCCTCGACTACAAAACCTCGAAAGAGGTTCTTGAGCTGATGGAAAGCGTGAACCGCACGTATGGCTGCACGATCGTTATCGTCACACACAACGCCGCCATAGCACGCATGGCAAATCGCGTGCTTCGTTTGCGCGACGGACGCCTGGCGGAAGACGCAGCAAATGGAGCGCCTGTGCCCGCTTGCGAGCTTGAATGGTAGGCAAACGATGACACCACTTGCCAAACGACTCCCCCGCGAACTCAAGAACAACATCGGCAAATACCTTGGCATCTTTCTGCTTATGTGCGGAGCCATTGCTCTGACCTCAGGCTTTCTACTTGCCGCGCATTCGATCAGCCAGATCATCGATGGCATGCACGACGAATACACCATCGAAGACGGCCGTTTAGTCACTTCGTTCGAAGCCACCGACAACCAGCTTCAAGCCGCACGCGATGCAGCCGAAGACGTGGGCGGCGTTACGCTCTTCGATAACTATTCCATCGATGCCGCCATCACGCTCCCCAATGACGATGGGACCAAACGCACACTGCGTACTTACAAGCATCGCACCCAAGCAGACATCGCGGCCTACTGCGAGGGTTCAGAACCTGCAACCGAAAATGAAGTTGCCATCGACCGCGTGTTTGCAAAAAACAACGATATCCATGTGGGCGATACCGTCGATCTTGAAGGCAGCGCCTACACCGTCTGCGGCATCATGACCCAACCGGACAGCCAAGCGCTTTTCCTCAATAACTCCGACTTCACCGTGAACACCATCACCTATGGCGTTGCCGAAGTTTCCCCCGCGGGCTTTGAAGCGCTTAAAGATGCTGGCGGCGCACCCACATACACCTACTCGTTTACCTTCGCCAACCGCAACCTTTCCGTTGCAGACCGCACCGATGCCGAAAAAGATATGTCAGAGGCAATGGCGGATGCCGATGCAAATATCGAAGACCTCACCGATGCAAGCGCCAACCAAGGAATTGGCTACGCCGCAGACGATGTTGAAGGCGATTCGGCCATGTGGACCACCCTGCTCTACATCATCATCGTTATCATGGCATTCGTATTCGTGGTGCTTACCAACGCCACCATCGAACAGGAAAGCGCCATCATCGGCACCCTTCTGGCAAGTGGATATCGCCGAAGCGAGATTGCCCTGCACTATCTAGCGCTGCCGGCAATTGTAGGCATCCTAGCAGCTGGTCTAGGTACCGCGCTCGGAGTGGCATTCTTTACCGAGCCCATGCGCCAGCTTTACTACGGCTCCTACAGCCTGCCTCCGTTCCAGGTGTTCTGGGACTGGGGTATTTTCCTCAAGTGCGCCGTGGTGCCCGCTGCCGCACTTATCATCATTACGCTCGTGGGCCTTCTGCGCAAAATGGGAAAAACGCCACTGCAGTTCCTGCGTCACGAAGCTGCTGGGAAATCGGGCACCAAGCGCGGCGTGCGCTTACCCGAACGTCTGAGCTTCGTAGCGCGCTTCCGCCTTCGTATTTTCCTGCGAAACCTTGGCAACTTCGCCACACTCTTTGTAGGAATTGCTTTCGCCAGCCTGCTTTTGCTTTTCGGCCTGGCCATCTTGCCCACTATGACGCATTACGCCGACAACTTGGAAACAAGCCTCGTTGCCGAACATACCTACACCTTGAAGGCGCCACTCGAACTTGAGGGAACACCCGAAGAACGAGAAGCGTGGGCTGCGCTCGAACGCTTGCAATCCATCAACGGCACGCTGCTTTCCGCCGCAGAAGATGCGCAAGACGAGCTGGAAGATGCAGCAGATGCCGCACAAGATGCATACAACGCTGCACTGACATCGCCTTCCGCAGAAACGGCACAAGCGGCAACCAACGCCCTTTCTAAAGCACAACGCAAAAAGGACGCCTTCTATGCATCTATCGATGACATTGCCGACGCTCTTGGATGCAACCGCGACGACGCTATCGACCTAATGGAAAAAGCCGCCGATATCGATACAGACGATGACGATATTCATCCCGTAAACACCACCGACAACGGCGCTGATGTCATTAACCAAGCAGAAAAGTTCGCCGTCTACCGGCTTGAATACGACCGAGGAAACAACAACGGCACCGAAACCGTTGCCGTCTACGGCATCCAACCAAATTCCCGTTACTGGAAGGATCTTGATATAGGCGATGGCAAAGTCGTATTCGGTGCGGGTCTTGCAGACAAGTTCGGCTGGAATGAAAACCAACAGGTAAACCTCTACGACAAGTACGAAGACAAAACCCACAGCCTTACCTTCTCGGGCCAGGAAGACACCTGGGGCTCGAACTCGAATATGAACGTATACATGAGCATCAACGACTTCAACACGATGTTCAGCAACAACAAGTCGTACTTTAACGGATACGTTAGCAACGAAGCACTCACCTTGGACGCACGCTACTACGCAAACGACACAACCCCGGATGACATGCGTGCGGTGGGCAACCAATTCGTAGACATGATGGACTCCATGATTGGAATGATGGTGGGCTTGGCCGTATTCATCTTCTTGCTGTTCATGTACCTGCTCACCAAAGCAGTCATCGATCGCAGCGCACGCTCGATCAGCTACATGAAGGTATTCGGCTACCGCGATAAAGAGGTCACACATCTTTACATCCGCTCGGTCACGCTGTGCGTAGTCGCATCGCTTGTGCTGTGCCAACCTCTTATCATCGGCTCACTCACCGTAATTTTCCGTTCAATGCTGCTCTCCTACAACGGCAACATCGAGATCTACGTCCCCTGGTGGTGCATGGCTGCATGCGTAGGCATCGGATTTGCAACCTATCTCCTTGTGGCGCTCATGCATACACGCTCGATCAGGCGAGTAAGCCTGTCCGAAGCGTTGAAAGTGCAGGAGTAAAACAGATTTCGCAGCTGGTTAAACGTGGATTGTATTTGGCAGCCCCTCGAAAAGTTCTCTTAAGGGGCTGCCAATCTGATTGCCAAACGCGAAGACGCCCATCGCTGATTAGTTGATCCCTTTGCGTAAAACAGGGGCGTGCCTCAAAGGGCAAATAAATAATCGAAAGAAGGAGAAACCAATAGAAACCATCCTTGGAATCCTGATTCCCTTTTTAGGCACGACGATGGGCGCCGCCTGCGTGCTCTTTATGAAAAACAACCTGGGAAACCTGGTACGACGTTGCCTTGCGGGATTTGCCGCAGGGGTAATGGTTGCCGCGTCGGTTTGGAGCCTTCTGATTCCTGCTATAGAGCAATCGGCTTCGATGGGAGCGCTTTCGTTCGTTCCCGCTTTTGCGGGATTCTGGTTCGGCGTGCTGTTCTTGCTTGCCTTAGACCACCTTATTCCCCATCTGCATGTAGGCAGCGAGCAATCAGAAGGCCCAAAAAGCAAACTCAGCCGCACCACGATGATGGTGTTGGCGGTGACTCTGCACAACATCCCGGAGGGTATGGCGGTTGGCGTTATGTACGCGGGCTTTCTTGCTGGAAATGCGCAGATCACCGCAGCAAGTGCATTGGCATTGTCCCTCGGCATCGCTATTCAGAATTTCCCAGAAGGCGCAATCATCTCGATGCCGCTTCGAGCGGAAGGGATGAGCAGAAGAAAGGCATTCGCGGGTGGCGTTGTTTCCGGCATCGTAGAGCCCATTGGTGCTGTGCTGACGATCATTGCCTCGCAGCTCATCATTGCGGCACTGCCCTATCTTTTGAGTTTTGCAGCAGGAGCCATGCTGTATGTGGTGGTCGAAGAACTAATGCCGGAACTATCTCAAGGCAAGCATTCCAACCTTGGTACCGTGTTCTTTGCCATCGGGTTCAGCTTGATGATGGTCCTCGACGTTGCGCTGGGATAAAAGCACTAGTCGTGCTCACGCATTCTGGCAACAGCATCAAGCTCGAGGCCGTCACCATGGTCAAGTTCCCTTTCCTTAGGAATGGTGGGAATAATAGCCAGCATTAAAACCGCCAGGAAAATCGCAACAGCAACTAGCACTATCCACACAACGGGCTTTTGGACCAGAAACGCACTAAGGCCCATCACCGAATAGGAGATGGCCAGGATCCTCATCTTCCTAGGCAGCGAAATACCACCGCTTTGCTTGAAGGGCTCAACGTATGCTCGGTAAATTGGAGTTTGAGCAATCCAGGAACTAAGGCGCTCCGAGCTACGTGAAAACAGAAACGCTGCAAGCAGCACAAGCGGCGTTGTGGGCAGAACCGGTACAAACATTCCAATGAAGCCAAGCGCAAGGCACACACTGCCTGCAATAATAAATAGAATCTTCTTCGCAAAACGCATGGTAGTGTCCTTTCAGGATCGGCATGCTCGCAAAAGAATGCGCGCGGCCATTTTCTCATAGAAGTTCCAATCGCTCATGCAGCAAGCAGGACACATGGTCGATATTTCCATTTAACGGTTTGAATGTCGCTACCTACATAGGAGGAATTTCCAAACCAAAGTCACATGGGTCGGACGCACCAACCAGTTTCACCCATCAACCCAACCGGGCCAATACCAATTACCGCAACATCATCACCGAACTGGATATCGGCGAGTTCGGCCCCGTGAAACCCCGTCGGCACCATGTCGCTCACCATAGTGGCAGCACCTAGGTCCATCCCCTCAGGAAGAAGAGCCAAATTGCCATCCGCGTCATTCACATGAAAGAGCTCGCCAACCACACGCTCTGCGCTACATCATGTGCAGCAATGCCAAGTTTTTTTCATCGCCGCATCACGAAAGTAACCGCAGAAGCACCAGAGCAATAGGGTCGATTCACACATTTGTTTTCAGGCCAAAGAAGCGGGATCAGAGATAGAAGCATCCTTCAAATCGAAGAAGGCGGTTCCCTCTGCTTTGCCCGAGCATACGACAAAACCGCTTCCCGGCTTCGCCTCAAGATACCCTTCACTTGCCAGCAAGGAATAGGTATGTTCGATCGTGCTCACGCTCACTGAAAGTTCATCGGCAAGAGAGCGCTTGGCGGGAAAACGGCTTCCAGCCTCAAGAATGCCATTGCGAATATCGCTGCGAATACAACGATGGAGGTACTGATATTTGGAAAGACCTCCCCTATTTTCAAGGTCGTACCGCGCCGCCATAAAACTCCCCCGATAATAATTGACTTGAAAGTTTACGATGAAAATCCAAGTTAACTTAGGGTCAATCTTGCCTAAACATCAGGCACTATTTCGCAGAACGCATGATTCCAGATGTCCTCTGTTCGGTTCTCTCGGTGAACGGCTTTCGTGTTTGAAGCACCGGAAAAGGCGACCTATAGACACTCGCTCACAACCGCAGATTATGAAAGAAACATCTTTACGGATGTTTACTCCAATGGCCTCATGCGAACGCTCATATCCACGGGCTTAGCCGTAAACGGCGCCGTGGTAGCCAAGCCGTCAACGCCGCATGCAGCATAGGCGCCTGCATTTTGAGGATTGATGCCACCAGCAGCGATAATCGTGATTCGGGGATCGATTTCGCGTATCCGACGAACCAACTCCGCCAATTCGGAAACCGGAACTTTATCGAGCTGGATTCCATCAACCCCGTGTCCGTCCGAGCTCGCCCTCGCAAGGGCTATAGCGCGTTGCGCATCCGCCTCTACAAACAGCTTCTTTTCCACACACCGTGCCTTAATGCGAGGCAATTCCTCGACAAAACGGTTGAACCCACCGAAAAACGAAAGATGTTGCTCGAATACCAACACGGTTTCCGACAACCCAAGGCGGTGGGGAAACGCACCGCCCGCCATTACCGCACAAGTAAGAAGGTCCTTTGCGCCAGGCATGCTTTTACGCGTGGTCAGAACTTCGCATTCAGGGTTTACCGCATGAACCTCATCGACCATACTGCGTGTTTTCGTAGCAACGGCCGACAAATGATCGAACACGTTAAGGCACGCTTTCCAAGCGGCGTGCAAATCCGCCGCTGCTCCCCGTACTGTAAAGAAGGTCTGACCCGCTGAGACCAATTGCCCGTCTTTGCTGGATGTCAGAACCTCGCAATCGAGATTTCGCATGATGCGTCGAGCGATATCGGTGCCAGCAAGCACACAGCTCTCTCGCGTAAAATATTCCATTTCGCCAGGCTGATTGTGGATGCCGAGCACCTCACACGTCAGATCGATATAGGGCACATCTTCTTCAATGAACGCATCAATGCGCGCATTTGAAAACCTCATTTCAACTCACCTTCCATACCTCTTAAACACCCTCAGTTCAACTTTGGTATTCCAGCGTATTGAGGCTCAGAGGCGCTTATCTGCTTGCTACAACATCACACTTTGCACACGCATGTGCGATAGCTGTCACTTTATATCAGCCCCTAAATCTCCTTATGCCACACGTGCAACCCAAAAGACCAGGTTGCCAAAAAGGAGCGGAAAGAGAGCCATACGCAATAACAATGATTTGATACGACATATTTTGCTTGGATTTGCCCTATATTAACAAGTTGTTAATTCGTATCCCTTTTCCGAATCTGAACAAACGCAAACGCGCTCTCGTCCAGATTCAAGAGACCATGAAAGCGAGATGCCGTGAGCAAAATACGCATGGCACTGACCTTTGTTGCAGCATTAGCACTCTACGCATTGGTAATGCCGATATCGGCATTCGCAGCAACGCCAACCACTATCGAAGTAAGCAACAGCAGCGAATTCGATAATGCGGTAGCTACTATAAACGCTGCTACCAGTGGCGAGTACATTATTGAGCTCACCGACGACATCCAAACGGGGGGGGGAGCCTCATTCTCCTCTTCGCAGCCTGTAAGCATTGTTGGCAACGGACACACCATGACGCTTGGCAAGGGCCACATTTACGTAAGCCCGTCAGCACAATTGAGCTTAGGCGCGGCAGATGGCAGTGACACGCTGAAAATCAGCGGCGGTAACGAACAGAGCAACGATGAACCTGGCCTGTTGCAGATCCAAGGCATGTGCAACATGTACCCCGGTGTCACCATTGCCGACCGCAAAGGCAACAACTACTTCGGCGGTGGCGTAACCGTGGAGGGCGGCACCTTCCATATGTACGGCGGCACTATTGATAATTGCGGCATCACCGGCGGATCCATGTGCTATGGCGGAGGTGTAGGGGTTGCTTACGGCGGCTCGTTCACCATGGACGGCGGCGAAATCAAGAACTGCTTCGCCACTTCTCCCTTCAAGTGGGCGGATGCCGGCATGAACCCCCTTTGGATCGCGTCTGCCGGCGGCGGCGTGTTCGTTTCTGGCGGATCTTCGTTCGTCATGACAGGCGGAACCATCTCGAACAACGAGGCAAACGAAATGGGCGGAGGTGTTGCCGTTGTTGCGTCACCCAATGAAATCGAGGGTGGACGATGGGGCAAACTTCAAAGCTCAGCGCAAATCCTTGACGGTACCATTAGCGGAAACGAAGCAAACGATGGCGCAGGCGTTCTTTCTTCCGCGTATTTCTTTAACCCATACGGCCTGTGCGCCGCCACCCCAAACGTAGGCGCTGCCGAAAAGCCGGGCTTATTCCTTAAGAACACCACCATAACCAACAACAAAGCGAACCAGGACGAAGGCTATGGCGCCGGCGTGCTTGCAATGAAGATGAAATCACCTGCCGCAGCTGAAATTCGCGACTGCACGATAAAGAAGAATAGCGCCGCGGTAGGCGGCGGCGTTGCATCATATGGTAACTTCACCAGCTTGACCATCGACGGATGCACCATCACGGGCAACGAGGCAACAAATTACGGCGGAGGCTTTGCGGCGGAATCGAATTCCGGTGAAGGTGCAGGCACCACCATCACCAACACCAAGCTGTGCAACAACATCGCAGACAAAGCGGCTTCCGACGTCTACTTGAACGGCTCTGTTGCAAAATTGTCAGCCGCAAAAGACATGGACGAGCTTTACCTGGGCAAACCCGATGACGTGACCAACAAAAAGATTGACGGCTGGTATCTTGACAACGAAGATGCCCGCTACACGACGCAGGCAAAAGAGCAGCGCAACGAGTACGCCGACTATGCCAGCATCGGCTCCGATGGCAAGGTTTGCCTGGTTGCCGCCGCAAAACCGTCTTTGGTGAAAATCACCTTCGCGAATGAAGACGGCAACACCATCTATAGCGAAGACTGGTACGAAATCGGTACGAAAGCAGACCAAATTACGGTGCCCACTCCTACGAAACCGTCAGACGACAAGTACGACTACGTGTTCGATTCATGGCACACCGCGATCGAAGATGTCACGGGTGACGTTGTTTACAAGGCTCAATTCAAAAAAGTCTTCAAGAACTTCAGCGCAAAGTACACGTTCAACAGCGCTTCTTCCGACAAACAGCTGCCAAGCGAGGTTTTAGCGGTACTTCCTAAAGACACAAACAACTATGTGTATAACGATGCAGTAAACGCTATTAAACCATCCCAGACAACTGTAGATGTTGCCAACGGCACCTGGATTTTTATGGGCTACGACAGGGATTCAGCCATCGCCGATATGACTACGGCAGATTCAGAGGGCAATGTAACCTTCACCGGTTCCTGGAAATTCGTTGAGAAGAGCGACACTCCGTCCGCGCCAGACAATAGCGATCAGAGCGGAGCAAATGGCAGCGATAAGTCGCAGGTCAACTCTAACGACAAATCAGGAACTACGTATGAGGCAGATTCGCCTTTCCCCAACACGGCAGACGGCACAAATGTCGGTTTTTGTTACACCCTTCTTATAGCCGCCATTGTGGCGCTGGGAAGTGCCGTGTATGCAAACAGCAGGATAAGGCGTAGACGAAACTATTAATTGTGATCCGCATCCGCAGAGTTGCAGAAGGTCCGAATCAATTTCGGAGCAAATGCATTACCCAATCAGGGAAAATGTTCCCAACTGGATATAATTAACAGATATGAGATATGCGTCGTGCTAACAACGACGCATTCCAACCGAATTCAAAAGAGCTCTGCATGGATCCCAATAAGCGCCCTGACGACATGGTTCGCATAACCACCCCCGAACTTGCCCAGGTATTTATAGAAGAGTAGATTGCTGCAATTCGCGAACAAATCGGCAGCAAAAAGGTCCTGCTGACACTTTCCGGCGGTGTTGACAGCTCCGTTGTTGCTGCCCTGCCGATCAAAGCTATAGACAAGCAGCTGATCTGCATACATGTGAACCATGGCCTTATGCGCAAAGGCGAAAGCGAACAGGTTGTCGACGTATTCAAGAACCAAATGGACGCAAACCTGGTGTACGTAGACGCAACCGACCGCTTCCTTGACAAGCTTGTTGACGTAGAAGAGCCCGAAAACTAAGCACAAGATCATCGGCGCTGAGTTCATTCGCATATTCGAAGAGGAAGCTCGCAAGGTTGGCAACGAAGCGAGCTTCTTGGCTCAGGGCATCATTTATCCCGATATTCTTGAATCGCAGGACGGTGTGAAAGCCCATTACAATGTAGGCGGCCTGCCCGACGATCTGCAATTCAAGCTATGCGAGCCCTTTAAGCTGCTGTACAAAGACGAAGTGCGCGTTGTTGGGCGTGAGCTGGACCTGCCCGAAAACATGGTTGAGCGTCAGCCCTTCCCCGGCCCTGGCCTTGGCGCCATTACCCGTGACCACTTGGAAGCCCTGCGCGACGCCGACGCTACCGTGCGCGAAGAAATCGACAAGGCAGGACTCACCATCTAGCAATACTTTGCCGTAATGCCCGACTTCTGTGCAACCGGCGTTCGTGATGGCAAACGCGCATACGACTGGCCCTGCATCATTCGCTGCATCAGCACCGTTGATGTTATGACCGCTGAAGTTCCCGAGCTTGACTGGGCGCTGTTGAAGCGCATCACTGCACGCGTTACCGCCGAAGTTCCTGGCATCTGCCGTGTCTGCTACGACCTGAAGCCTAAGCCCGTTGGCACTGTAGAGTGGGAATAGAACAGACGTTCGATAAAATAGTATAGTATCAGATAGCGGGCACGGTTTCAATCGAATCCGTGCCCGCTGCTGTATGCATGTCCTTGCACGCCCAGTACGCCCCGTAAAAGCCGTCTTCTTCAACGTCAAAGCGAATGCGCTTCAATTTTGCCTCTCAAAATCTTATTTTCACGATTTGCATTTTCATCCCGTTGTCACCGACCCTT